>OGCI01001952.1_pt1 | contig 15256 bp, 10 predicted proteins | sample 1570021 | NCBI WGS metagenome assembly OGCI01 (sample SAMN06264664, study PRJEB24512) | hot springs metagenome | isolation source: Hot spring water | place: South Africa: Tshipise | collected 2015-06-21 | reverse complement strand
GCTCGCTTCGCAATGGTATGAGCAACTTCCATAAAGTATTCGTCCCATGTGGGTCTTTTGTAATCACTCATTTTTTTATTCTCCCAATAATATAGTGAAAAGCCTAACGCATGTCCGAGAGTAATATGCCACAATAATCAGAAATAAGGCAAATAGGAGAAAGGGATGTTATTTATGGAATTATGAAAGAATCTACATATGTAAGTTAATGTTATCCGTTTCAATTTCTTCCCATTGTATCTGCTCCAATAGAAATTTTAATTCACCGAATTCTTTTTTTATTGTCTCAATATTAGATGAAACATTATCCACAAGTCCTCCCCGAAGTTCTTGTTCCATTGTTTGCGAAATATAGGCTAATCTTTGGGCAGAAATCGATGCGGATGCTCCTGATAAAGCGTGGGCAAGACGACATAATTCTTCATAATTTTTATCATTGTATGTTTTTTCCAGTTCTTCTATTCGTGCAGGCATGTGTTGGACAAATACGGTTGTGATACGCTGAACAGTTTTTATCTTACCTCCCGTGTTATTCAAAGCCTGTTTAAGGTCGAATGTGGGGAGTGCAGTAATGTCCTTAAATTCATTTTCTTGGTGTGTCTTTTGTTCAATAGTTTGTTGAAACTTCTCTGTTTCAGATTTGCAAAACCACTTATCTAACATCTCACGCACTTTTGAAGTTTCAATAGGCTTTGATAAATAATCGTCCATACCTGCTGATAAGCACCGTTCACGGTCGCCACTGAGGGCGTGGGCTGTTAAGGCAATTATGGGGGTATGTATTCCGGGAGGCTCGATAGTTCGAATTTCTCGTGAAGCGTTAAAACCATCCAATCTTGGCATTTCGCAATCCATAAATATTAAATCAAATTTTTTGCTTTTGACCCATTCCACCGCTTCATGACCATCAACCGCTATCGTAACATCACACCCCAAATCTCGTAAAATCTCAATCGCTACTTGTTGATTGACGAAATTGTCCTCGGCTAATAAAATCTGTGCATTATAGATTTGCTTTTCTATTTTTGCTTCTCTTTGCTCAACTATAGTGTGTCGGGTAATAAGGGTTGGTTTTTCCCCTCGGATATGGGATAACCAAATCGTTGCTAAAGCGTCCATTAATTCACTTTGACGAATAGGTCGAGTCAAATAACCAGCAAATCCTAATTCAAATAGACGCCGAGCGTCACCCTTCATCCCGAAAGGAGTTATAAGGACCAAAATAGTATCTTTGATTTTCTCGTTCTGTTTAATGGTTCTGCCTAAGGATTCCCCTTGTATGGCAGGCATCTGGTCATCAATAAGACATATTTGGTAAGGTGTGCCATTGTCTGCACTCATAATTAAGTAGTTTAGTGCTTCCACACTAGACCCTACTGTATCCACATCCATTTCCCATGATTGAAGTTGTTCCGCAATCACTCCACGATTAATAGGACTCTGGTCCACAATTAGGACTCGAACTCCTCGGAGAGTTTCCTTATAAGATAAGGGAGGTAGGGAAGGCTTGGTTTCATCTATTGGTAATATGAGAGAGATAGTAAAACAAGTTCCTTCTTTTTCCTTAGAACGAACAGAAATAGAACCATTCATAGCATCGACAATAAGTTTGCAAATAGCCAGTCCTAATCCTGTCCCTCCGTATTGTTTAGCAATAAGAGCATCTGCTTGTTCATATCGTTCAAAAATAAATTTTAATTTCTCTTGAGAAGCTCCAATTCCTGTGTCTTCAACCATAATAGATATAGCCGCTTTATTTTCTGTGATACCGTCACAGTTTACGACTAACAATACATATCCTTGATTTGTAAACTTTATTCCATTGCTGATGAGGTTTGTGAGCACCTGTCGAATACGTCCAGCGTCTCCAATAAATCTTCTTGGACAACCGGGCACATATCGGAGATAAAGATGAATCCCTTTATTGTAGGCTAAGGGAGACATCAGTTCCATGATTTCTTCACACAAGACTTGCAAATCAAAAGGAGCCGGCTCAATATCAATATGCCCTGCTTCAATTTTCGAATAATCCAAAATATCACCAATAAGTCGTAGTAGAGATTTACCAGAACGATGAATTGTTTCTACTTGCCGTTTTTGTGTTTCTGTTAATTCAGAATTTAGCAGGATTTCAGACATTCCCAAAATTCCTGTCATTGGGGTACGTATCTCATGACTAATGTTCGCGAGAAAATCGCTTTTTATTTGAGCCCGCATCTCCGCCTGTTCTTTTGCTTTTTGAAGTTCTTTTTCGATACGCAATCGTTCCTGGATTTCTTTTTGCAAAAGTTCTGAAGTTCGCCGATGCTCCTCTATTTCCTCCTGCAATTCATTTGTTCGCATCTTGATCTTTTCATTCAAATCTTTATTTACATTTTTTAATATCTGTTCTTTTTTTTCTATATGATGAAGCATTTCGTTAAATTCATCTGTGAGAATTCCTAATTCATTTGTAGCAAGTTTCACCGCACGAACGGAATAATCCTTTTCTCTGGAAATACGTTTTGCTAATAATGCAAGATGCTCTATAGGTCGAGAAATAGCCCGATGTAGGTTAGAGGATACAAGAAACGCAATTAGAGAGGAAAATAAAAGCACGCTGGCTACTCCGATGCTAAAAAGCAAGAGTCGTTGATAAAAGATATTTTTATTTGTTGCTAATAACAACACAGGAACATTGTCCGAAAGATCTCCTATAGAAGCGGTTAGTAAATCCTCTTCCTTTTTCATAATAGGACAAACAAAAGTAAAATAATTCCCGAAAATGTTATGAGATTTTAAAGAATAGGGAGTTACAGGAAAATTTGGAATGCCTTTTCCTCTATAATAACGGGCTATAATTTTCCCTTTTCCATCATATACGCATGCCATTGTAATCCGTTCATGGTCTTTTAATATCAAACTTAATTTATTTTCAATCTGTTCCTTTGAAGGTTCGCTTTTATTGATAATTTCCGATAGATAAATGTTTATATGCTGTGCGGTGATTCTTAGTTCCATCTGTATTGTTTGTTTTAAAAGGGCCATATCAAAGATGTAGAAGATTATGCAGGCTGTAAGTAATGCAGTAAGAGTGGGAACAAGTGAGAGGATGAAAAGTTGTTGGATAATAGATAGACTTTTATAATATATTGCAAATCGATTACGAAGTTTTTTAAAGGTTTTGTGCATCTTATTTTTGGGATACTCGCGATATATAACGCCTTGTTAAAAACTGTAAAAAATGTAGACATATTATTATACAAAAAATGTATATAAAAAGTAAATATATATTAAAGCAATAATTTACATTTTTTTATTATATGCAATCGGCATTTGCGGAAGATTCGGAGTAAATAAGAGATTAGTATTGTCATTCTTGTTAGGTCCTATACAAGTGGTTTAACTTTTAATAGAGGAAACCTGTCTATACTTAATAGTGTTGTTTTATATATATGGTTGTATGTTATTTTGATAACAAGATTGATAGATTGGTTAAAGTTTATTTTACCAAAATAAGAGAAAAATGTTTTATAATCATTGGAATTAGACATGCTAAATTTTTGAAAGGAAAGGTTATGTCCGAGAGGGTATTTTTCTGTATTTTACTGTTATTTTTTAGCGTATCGGTTTATAGTTTTGCACAAACAGCCCAAATAGGGGCCAAGTTAGAAGGAAAATCTTCAATGAGGCTTGCAATCGAGAAGATAATATATCGTCCTGCGGAATGGGAACAGGAAAAGGTAAAGGAATTTGAAAGTGAAATCGTAAATAAAGGAGGGTTGATTCATGTATATTATCGTAATATTTCAAATGAACCTGTGAGGATTCGTTATTGGCGATGGAATCGTAAGGACCGCTCTTATTGGATATTGAATCACTTTGTGGCATGGGACAGATTTATTAATCAGACTGTTCAACCGGGTGAATTGGGTGTATTAGAAATAAATGCAGTATCGGACGATTTTGCCCCTGGCGCAAAATTTTCTTTGCAACTTTTGCAACTTGTGGATGACCTCTCTCCATTATGTGCTACCGCAGAAGGAACACTTATAGCGGAACCGCTTCGAATTACATATATTCATGTTCTACCGCAAATGAAAGACATGAATATTTTTATTCGCAATTTCTCAAAAGATACCTATCAAATTCGCAATTTATTATTCTTCCCTAAAAATGAAATTTCTGTGGATTGGAGTGTAAAGGAAATCGGACCGGATGAAATGGCAATTGGGAAAGTTCAACTTTCCCAACCTCTGTCATCAGGAGTCTGGTTTGTTACAGGAGTGGAGGCTTCAAAGGATAATGGGGAAACAAAAAAACTGTGTTTTGCCCACCGCCGTGCATTTGAGGATACCTTTCCTATCGGAGTTTGGACAAACGAACCTGAAACCTACGAAGCCTTATATAACATGCATATTGATACTATGGTGGAAGGGGGAAAGAAAGATAATCCTTTCTTTAAGGAAGTTGCTCCGAAATATGGTTTTCGTGCAATGGTTCATACAGGGGTTCCTTTGAATGTAGATACCGTCCGTGAATTTTCTGGACACCCCCATGTAATATGCTGGATGCTTCAGGATGAACCCGATTGGTCAATCCCTGCAAATGTTATGTATCTAACAAACCAGCATCTATGCCAATACGACAATACCAAACCAACTTTTATTACACTATGCAGAAATATCAAATTTTTTGAATATGCCTCTATATGTGATATCCCTTGTCAAGACCATTATTCGGTTACCGCGCCATCCAGTAGTAAATGGCCTAAACCTTACGGCACACGATTAGAAGAGACCGCCTATTATACCCGAGACCTTAAAATTGCATCAGAACCCAAACCTATCTGGATATGGAGTCAAGCAATAGCAGATTGGGGAGAAAGACCAAGACGACCTGTCCCAACACCTGAAGAATTGGGAGCACAGTTAGTATTAAATTTGGGTAGAGGGGCCAAAGGTATCATCTGGTTCAATCATGATAAAAAGATTGCTCAAAAATATCCTGAATTAGAACGAGCCATGCAAGGTTGGGGAAGAGTTATGAGTTTATTACGAGACTATTTTTTAAGTTCCGACCCGATAGAGTTCAAAGGTTCTGCTCCGAAAGATATTGATATAGCCCCATTGCTGGGAAGAAATTTTATGTTATTATGCCTTACGAATATGGATTACGAAATTCATCCGGAATCCTATCCATTCAAAGAAAAGGAGAATATTGACATAACCGTAAACTTACCGTTCCCGGGACAATCTTTATTTGAAATTCGCCCACAAGGAATCACAGAGTTAAAAGCAAATTGGGACCAGAGGAAAATTTCCTTTAACCTACCCAAATTGAAATCCGAAACAATCATTCTAATTCACACACAACCCGACCTCGGGATTCAACTAAATTCTACATGGAATGAAATTTTAGCCAAAGAAATTAAACCTTTAGATAAGTAATTTTCCATAGTTAATTATTATTATGCCAAAAGAAGTTGAAAATAAATTTTTAATAATCTCTGATGAATGGCGAGATTTTATTATAAAGTCGATTCCGATAAAACAAGCCTATATTTACACAGGACCCCCTCTTGCAGTTCGTGTCCGAATAGAACCTGAAAAATGCACCCTAAATTTAAAAAAGTCTATTGTGGCAACGACAAGAGAGGAATATGAATATCAAATTCCATTCGAAGATGCAAAAGAATTGTTAGAAAATTTTTCTACAGGATATGTCATAGAAAAGATCCGGCATATAGTTTTATATGAGGGACAACGCTGGGAAATTGATGAATTTTTAGGTGAAAATCTTGGGCTTATTGTAGCGGAGATTGAATTGCAAAGAGAGGATGAACAATTTCAAAGGCCCCACTGGTTAGGGAAAGAAGTAAGTCATGATACACGCTATCTGAATACCTCGCTGGCCCTATATCCATTTTCCAAATGGTAATGACCATATAGGGTCTATAGAACCGTACGGTTACAGATGAATAAGAATAACAGAGGTTATAATCTAAACGCAGCAATTAAATTTGCGAGATTTGAAAGAACAGGTTCTGTCCCGGGCACATTTGTGTCATAAGGATTGGAATCGGGAATATAACGAATAAACTCTACATGCCCATCCATATATAAAACATTGCATCCCCCCGGGATATGGTTAAATAAAGGTTCTGCTGCACCTGGAGCAGCAAATGTATCTAACATAATCCATACCGAACTTTGTGCATTGCTACTACTTGCAGGATTATTAATATCTGTGATCAGGAAACGCTCAATCCCTTCTCTTAAACGATATACCGTATTACTACCTCCATTCCCATAACCCAACCATGGAGCCCGTAAGTTTGAATCTCTATCAAAAACTTTCATAAGACCCAGGGGGTCAGAACCACTAATATAATTAGATACATCATTCGGAAATTCTTGATACAGTCCTTCTAATGCGGCTCCTAATTGAATTGGACCTATTACAGATGTATCAAAATTAAACACAGTAGCTAATACACCAATAATTAAGAAATTACTAATTTGTACACTTGGTTTTAAGTTATCAAGGACCCAGCCAAGGTAAGCATAACTTGCATCAATCTCATCAGAAATGCGAACTAAATCTCCATTTGCATCTTCTATCCTTTTCCGATGCATTTGTGCTTGTGCATCAGAAGGACAAATTATAATATAGGGGTCTGTTAAATATTCAGGATACAATTTTTCGACCTGGGGACCTGCAGCCAATGCTTGGTTAAAAGTAATTGGGTTATAAGTCTGCATTGGTGGGAATCTTTCCCCTTTACTTTCGTTGGCATACATCTTGAAGACCAATCCCCACTGTTTTAGATTGTTCTGGCATGAGGAACGGCGTGCCGCCTCACGAGCACGAGCAAGGGCGGGCAATAAAATGGCCGCAAGAATGCCGATGATAGCAATGACCACCAGCAGTTCGATGAGAGTAAAACCTTTCTTGTTCATCTTAAAAATCCTTATGATAAAAGTTTATTATTGACTCTAATTATATTATATATCATTTTTCATAAAAAAATTCGTGCAGTTTTATAAAACTGCACGAATTCTTTGTGTAAAAATCAATTATTTCTTTTATGATTGTCCCGCAGCAATCACTGAAACCATGTTCGCCACAATAGAGACTATAGGTGCGGTCCCCGGAACATCATTATCTAATAGATTTGGGTCTGCAATATAGCGAATAAATTCAACATGTCCATCCATGTAAAGGACATTGCATCCGCCGGGAATATGATTAAACAAATCACCCGCTACACCGCCGGCGGAGAAAGTATCCATCATTATCCATACAGAACTTTGTGCATTGTTGCTTGCCGCCGGATTGTTTATATCCGTGATTAAGAAACGCTCAATACCTTCACGCAACCGATACACTACATTGCCTCCACCATTACCATAGCCAGACCAGGTTGATGGTAAGGTTGCATCCTGGTCCATAACTTTCATCAAAGCGGTAGGGTCTGAACCCGATACATAAGCGGTAACCAAACCGGTGTTAGCTTGATAAAGTCCATCTAACGCTCCACCTAATTGGACAGGTACCGGTTGAGAAGTATCGAAACTTCCGCCTAATAAACTTATCAGAATGCCTACAATAGTAAATTGATTTGCAGGAGCGCCCAACTTCAAATTATCAAAGACCCAGCCAAAATAGGCATAACTTTCATCAATATAATCAGATAGTCTAACTAAATCACCATTATTGTCTTCTAACCTCTTTTTCATATTTGAATAACTTGGGTCAGAGGGACAAATAATGATATAGGGGTCTGTTAGATATTCTGGATACAGTGTACTTACTTGTGGGCCTGCCGCTATTGCGTCATCATTATTGACAGGATTATAAGTTTGTAACGGAGGGAACCTTTCACCTTTAGCCTCATTAGCATACATTTTGAAGACCAATCCCCACTGTTTTAGATTGTTCTGGCATGAGGAACGGCGTGCCGCCTCACGAGCACGAGCAAGGGCGGGCAATAAAATGGCCGCAAGAATGCCGATGATAGCAATGACCACCAGCAGTTCGATAAGAGTAAAACCTTCTGTTAATAAGTTTGAGTTAATTAAGATTATGTAGTTTATATAAACCACACAAATAAAACCGCACGGAGGTTCGTTTAAATTTTACAAACAATTACGGACTAGAAAGAGCAGTAACCATGTAGGCTACATTGGATATTACGGGTTCATCACCCGGTATGTTATTGTCATAAACATTTGAATCCTGGGTATACCGAACGAACGATACATGACCATCCATGTAAAGCACATTGCAACCACCAGGTACATGGTTAAATAACGCTTCTCCACCTCCTGCTGAGAAGGTATCTAACATAATCCAGACAGAACTCTGGGCATTGTTGCTTGCCGCAGGGTTATTAATATCTGTGATTAAGAAACGCTCAATACCTTCACGCAGACGGTAAATGGTGTTTCCACCGCCGTTACCATTGCCAGCATAGGCAGATGTAAGAGCAATATCTTGGTCCATAACTTTGACCAATGCGGAACCATTTCCACCGATATATTGACCTAATGCAGTCATATTTCCCGGATTGGATAATAATGAATCAAGTCCTCCTGCGATTTGAATGGGGACCATTGCATTCTGGTCAACATTGGTAGCACCGAATTGAGTCAAGGCCGTACCTATAAGAGGAAAAGAACTAAGGGGTGCAGATGGCTTTAATCTGTCAAAGACCCAGCCAAAATAGGCATAACTTGCATCAACCTCATCCGAGATATAAAGTAAACTGCCTTGATTCTGATTTTGCTCTATTCTTCTTCTCGTATTTGCAGCTTCCGCATCGGAAGGGCAAATAATGATATACGGGTCTGTTAAGTATTCCGGATAAAGACTACTTACTTGCGGTCCCGCTGCAATTTCTGCCCTGTTTGGCCTTAAGGGATTATAGGTTTGCAAAGGTGGAAATCTTTCTCCTTTGGCTTCATTGGAATACATCTTAAAGACCACTCCCCATTGTTTCAAGTTGTTCTGGCATGAGGAACGACGAGCCGCCTCACGAGCCCTCGCCAAAGCAGGTAGCAAAATGGCTGCAAGGATACCGATAATAGCTATTACAACTAATAATTCAATTAAAGTAAAACCTTTTTTATGCATAGACTGTACTCCTTTGCTTATAAAAGCGGTTAAACATTATGAGGTTAACAAAACTCCGTGCGGTTTGAGATAATTATATCATATACGAAAAGCAAATGTAAAATAAATAAAAACAATAAAATGATTATACTTGATCGTTATCTCTATTTTTTTATTCTAACCATATTTTTACGAAGTGTTAAAACTGTTGTGGTGTAAAAACTATCAGGATTAGAATAACTAAATATATCTAACAAAATATCTATTTTAAGATTGTCATTCAAAATTATAAAAATTTCCTGTTACCATGAAAAGATCTACTTTTTTTGATTTTTTTGTTGAACCATGATTACGAGAAAAATATAGCTTCTGAAAATGAAAACTTTATCAATAAATAAAGACTTACGATTGATTAACGAATGATAAATACTCTTATAATAGATAATTTAAGAAACTGATGCTGAATAAATTAAAATACTATTAAACTACTTTTGATGATATATCTCTCAAAATCTTATATAGTCATAACCCTATTCTATAATTAGATATAAAAAAGTTATTATGTATGTCCTTAATAGCGAGGGCATAGGTGTTAAAACTTTATTTTAAAAAGTGACTGAATTATTTTCTTCGTTTTTAAGAATACCTTTCATAAACATAAATATTTAGTTTTTTCTTATAAATAAAAAAAATAGGTGTTTCTGTTAAATAAAACAGAAGTTGTCTTTTATTTGCAATTAACTAAGAATAGATAGATATTCAAATTCTTTTATTATTTTTATTATAATGATGAAATATTTATAGTGTCCTTCAATATAGATTTAGCAGAGTAGTATAGTGGAAATAAAATTAATAAAGGAGCGTTGATAAAATGTATTGTATAAAATTGAATTATTTTGTTTTTACTATCTCTTGTTTCTCGCTTGTAGGCCCGTTTCAATGTTCATGTCTCGATAATATTTCGCCCTATCCACAAAATCCATTTGTGATTCATATGGAAATACCCGCCCCTGAAGATAGTGCAGGGAGTCTAATTGTAGCGGATCTGGATGGAGATAGAAAGATGGATTATCTTGTAACAAGACCGGGCTATGTAGCTGGATATCGTTGGGATGGACAAAAGTTATGGGTTTTGAATCAGAATGTTTGTGTCGGTGGTTCTTCAGAAACTTATGGTCTGCCGGGGCATCATGGACCCGGCGTGCAGGCAGGAGATATTGATGGAGACCGAAAAACAGAAGTGTTATTTTTAACCAATGATAGCGTTTTACATGTTGTAGAAGGGATAACTGGTAAAGAAAAATGGACGGCCCAACCTCCTATTCCACAAGGAGCGGAACGATGGGAACATTTAGCAATTGTAAATTTAAGGGGTAAAGGTGACCGTGATATTGTTTTGCAGGCAACAAATAAAGAGGGGTATCGCATGGGACGATATGTGTCTGCATATTCATTAGATAAACTAAGAAAGGGAGATTTAACACCGTTATGGACAAAAGATGATTTTTTAGCTTGTGCTCACAATGGGCTTAGAGTAGCCGATTTAGACGGTGATGGTAAGGATGAAATTATTAGCGGTTGTATCCTGAGTCCGGAGGGAAAAGAGCTATTTCGATTACCCGATTTACAGGGACACCTCGATAGTGTTTTCATTGCTGATGTTCGCCCGGACATTCCCAAGTTAGAAGTTGTAACTCTTGAAGAAGGAGCAAATCGTGTATTCCTATTCGGGAAAGAGGGTATGATTTGGACTTCCGACAACAAACAACAAGAACCTCAAAATGCAGGGGTTGGCGAATTTAATCTCAATTCCCCGGGGTTAGAAATCTGGTGCCGTAGCCGATACGACATCGACCAGAAACCATGGGTTTTCGATGCCCTCGGCAATGTCATTGCAGATTATGAACTTCGAGATGTGGCTCCTTCCGATTGGACAAACAAAGGGATTGAAGTCATCTTTACCATTTATTGGGATGGCTCGGAACGCCAATATCTTTGTGCCAAAGAAAGGCATGAGTCCGGAGATGTAGCGATTGTAGACCCTATGACAGGCAAATTTATCCAGCGTTTTTCTGAGAAGGCAGACCGCTTATATGTAGCGGATGTAGCCGGCGACTGGCGAGAAGAGATTATTATCCTTTCAGGGAATCAATTGCACATTTATCAGAACGAGGCAAAAAATCCAAATCCGAAAAGGCAACGGTTGTGGAAACAACCGTTGTATCGACGACTGAAGTCAGTTTGGAATTATTATTCTCCTTAGATTAGCGAGGATTAACGAGCGATAGGTTCGAAACTGTTTCTGTTTGTGCTTTTCTATTATATAAGCATTACAACTATTTGTATAGGAATCTATCCTTTGCTATATGAACTATAAAAGACTGCTTGGTATTTTAAAAAAGTAGGGCAGGAATTTTTGTTCCTGCCCAAGGTCTATCTATTCAGTATTGGGTTTATAATGTTTTAGTACATATCTTCCATTCCACCTGCGCCGGGTGCCGGTGCTTTCTTTTCCGGTTCTGGTAATTCAGCAACCAAAACTTCTGTGGTTAATAACAGTCCAGCAATACTCGCCGCATTTTGTAAGGCACAACGGGTTACCTTGGTCGGGTCAATAATACCGGCTTTCAATAAATCTTCATATTCGCCGGTTTCCGCATTATAACCAACAGTTCCCTTCTTGGACTTAACATTCTGTACCACAGTGGCACCTTCATCACCTGCATTCGCGGCTAATTGACGAAGCGGTTCTTCCAGAGCCCGTTTCACAATCTGCGAACCAATTAGTTCATCACCTTCTAATTTCAATTCATCAATGGCTTCCTGACAGCGGAGAAGTGCAACACCACCTCCCGGAACGATACCTTCTTCGACTGCCGCACGAGTTGCATGAAGAGCATCTTCAACACGGGCTTTCTTTTCTTTCATTTCAATTTCTGTAGCCGCACCGACATTAATGACAGCGACACCACCGGACAATTTTGCTAACCGTTCCTGTAATTTTTCACGGTCATAATCAGAGGTGGTTTCTTCAATCTGGCGACGAATCAGGTTGATTCTACCCATAATATCAGAGTTTTTGCCGGCACCTTCAACGATGGTTGTCGTATCTTTATCAATTACGACGCGTTTGGCACAACCCAAATCACTCAGTGAGATATTCTCAAGCGAGCGACCCAGGTCTTCAGTAATTGCAAGACCGCCTGTCAGAATTGCAATATCTTCAAGCATAGCCTTACGACGGTCACCAAATCCGGGGGCTTTTACCGCACAACATTGAATCGTTCCACGAATCTTGTTTACAACCAGAGTTGCTAAAGCCTCACCTTCAACATCTTCAGCAATAATTAATAAAGGTTTACCGCCTTTAGCAATCTGTTCCAACAAAGGTAATAAATCTTTCAGACTGGATATTTTCTTTTCATGGATAAGGATGTAGCAATTTTCAAGAATACATTCCATGGTCTCTGTGTTGGTAACAAAATACGGAGACAAATAACCCTTGTCAAACTGCATACCTTCCACTATTTCAAGTGTCGTTTCAATCCCTTTAGCCTCTTCAACGGTAATGGTGCCATCGTTGCCAACTTTTTCCATAGATTCCGCAATTATATTACCGACTTCAGTATCACAGTTAGCAGAAATTGTAGCAACATTACGCAAAACTTCGCGGTCATTCTTGACTTGCTTGCTCATCTTTGCTAAATGGTCAACCACTGCATCAACGGCTTTCTCGATACCACGTTTAAGAGCCATCGGGTTAGAACCGGCTGCCACATTCCGCATACCTTCACGGAAAATAGCCTCCGCCAATATAGTTGCTGTTGTGGTTCCATCGCCAGCCACATCAGAAGTTTTGGAAGCCACTTCTTTTACCATTTGGGCACCCATGTTCTCATATTTGTCTTCCAACTCAATTTCTTTGGCTACACTGACGCCATCTTTGGTTACTGTGGGGGATCCCCATTTCTTTTCAAGGACAACATTTCGTCCTTTGGGACCCAGAGTCGCTTTCACCGCTTTACTTAGTTTAACAACACCCGACAAAATTCTCCGTCGAGCATCTTCACCAAATTCTAATTGTTTTGCTGCCATAATTCATCCTTCCTTCTTTTAAGGTTAATCTTCAATTACTGCAAGTACATCTTCCTCGCGAAGAATGACATGTTCTTCACCATCAATCTTTACTTCGGTTCCAGAATACTTGCCCATGAGGATTCGGTCACCCTTTTTCAATTCCATGGGGACCCGTTTACCATTGTCGTCCAGTTTTCCTGGACCTACCGCGATAACACGCGCTTCCTGAGGTTTTTCCTTGGCCGTGTCGGGAATAATAATACCACCACGCACGGTCTCTTCAGGTTCAATGCGTTTCACAAGAATACGGTCTGCTAATGGACGAACTTTTGTAGCCATAATGCACCATCCTCCATTTGTTCGTTGAAGGTTAAAGTTAAATTACTTAAAAACTTATAAATTTCTTTGAGGATGCATATACATCCTCATCATAGGTAACGCACGTGAGATTGATTTTGTTAGCACTCACCTGTAGTGAGTGATAATAACATAACTGAAAGTATTTTGTCAAATCATTTAGGCAAATACAGAACTTCTATAATTTCTTTCTTAAATCATTTAAATCAATTGTAAATCCAGATGGTTGGTAGTCTAATATTCAATACCTTAAATCCATCAAAATACTGAAAATAGATATTGAATCATTTCCTTTTCTTTTCCCTCTTATCTCTTTAAAACAGTGAAACAACAGTCCCTTTATGATGTTACTATAAAAGACTTTTTCTATCTTATCAAGTTTTTTTCTAAAAAAATTTGTTGTTTGAATTATTGTATATCTTATGGTAAAATAAAGTAATGTCAGAAAAAATAAATAAAGTTTATACAATAAAAGAAGTATCAGAACTTACAGGTATCCCAATATATAAAATACGCCAGTGGGAAAAGAAAATAAAAAAACTAAAGCCGAAAAGGCATCCGAAAACCAACTGGCGATTTTATACGGATGAAGATATAAAAACCCTGCGTGAAGTAAGTTTTTTACTTCGGCATAAGAAAATGCGACTGCAGGGTATTGATAGCGAGTTGACGAAAATGGAACGGCTAGGTGATACTCCGTTAGACCGTATTGCTATCCGAAATTTACTTCGTCAAATTCGATTAGAATTAAATCAAATTCGTTTTATAATGAAGACCCTGATAAACGAATAACAAGAGTTTCTGGTCGGGGCGTGGCGCAGTCCGGTTTAGCGCACTTGACTGGGGGTCAAGGGGTCGCTGGTTCAAATCCAGTCGCCCCGACCAAACAAACTGCCCGCAAAATTCGCAATGTTTTGCTTGGTCGCAATTACTGAACGAAGCTCGAACCCATTTTGAGCAAGAATTACGGCCTTGATGGGCAGAAACCAAACCGCTCGGGTGGGAAGGAAAGGGGGTTTGGGGGGAAAGGAATTCCCGCCCTCGCTTTTTCACCGCCACAATTTTTCGTGCCAACGAAGTTGGCTCGCCGCCAAAGAATGTTGCCCTTGTCCCACCCGGCCATACGCGGGCAACAATAAGGAACTCCCTTGATTTTTGTAGACAAAAGAAATTAAGATGTTTGTCATAATGTTAATCATTTGATTATAAGGTAGTTTTTGTTTTTTAATACTAATACGGTCATGCCATAATGTCAAACGAAAAATCCACAATAGCCAAGAACATAAAAAGTTGCGAAAGCAACGGGGTTTGTCGCAGGTCAAATTATCCAAACTTGTCGATATTTCCCATAATACGATTAACAAGATTGAATCCGGGGCACTTCAAAGCCCAACAATAGGCACGGCAAGCAAAATCGCCAAGGCATTGGGCGTTAGTTTAGATGATTTAATTAAATAGGGTAACATAAAACTATGACAAAAGAACAAAAATTTTATCAAGCTCTACAAAATGTTTTCATCGGCGCCAAGATTGAAGGCGAAGGCGGTTTTGTTAATTTGATGAGAATTAAATCAAATTACTACCGCAAAATTGAGGACATTCTCAAAAAAGATATTGAAACAGCGCTAACAAACTATCCAAAATTTAGGGACGAACTTTTTGACAAACTCTATTCGTTTTTCAGCCGCTACTTTACCGAAAGCGGCTCCATTTATTTCAATTCAAC
>OGCI01001943.1_pt1 | contig 15314 bp, 14 predicted proteins | sample 1570021 | NCBI WGS metagenome assembly OGCI01 (sample SAMN06264664, study PRJEB24512) | hot springs metagenome | isolation source: Hot spring water | place: South Africa: Tshipise | collected 2015-06-21 | reverse complement strand
AAGTTCAGGTTCAAGTTCAGGTTCAAGTTCAAGTTTTAGTGGGGAAAATTGATTTTATATGAAGACTTTATTAATTCCAAAGTATATTGTTACAAATGATGAAAATGATTCTATAATTCAAAATTCAGCAGTAGAAATATCTTTCAATAAAATAACTGGAATTTATAATCTATCAGAATTTGATCTTAAAAACTTTAATGGAGAAATTTTACATTTCCCTGATTTAACTCTTATCCCGGGTTTTGTTCAAACTCATATTCATTTATGCCAAACTTTGTTCAGAGGACTTGCCGATGATTTGCAATTACTTGATTGGCTTCAATATAGAATTTTCCCTTACGAAAATGCACACGATGAAAATTCTCTCCGTGCTTCCGTCAGAGCTGGATTGAACGAACTGATTTCAGGTGGTACAACATGCATACTCGATATGGGAACACTTCGTCATCAGGAAATTATTTTTGATGAATTGGATAAATCAGGAATAAGAGCTTTTGCTGGTAACTGCCTGATTGATGAAAATGATTTATTTCCGCAGTTTAAATCAACGACAAAAGATCAAATTGATTACACTTATTCACTCGCAAAAGAATTTCATGATTCATCAGGAGGACGAATAAAATTCGGTTTTGCTCCGAGATTTGTTCTTTCCTGTTCACAAGAACTTTTATGCGAATCTTTCGAAATGAAAAAAGACTTTAAAGGAAGTCTTTATCACACTCATTCATCTGAAAACAAAAATGAAATTCAGGAAGTAAGAAAAAGATATGCAAAAGAAAACATCGAATATTTCAAATCAATAAATGCAATTGATGATCATTCTATCTTTGCTCATTGCATTCACACAAATGAAAATGAAATTCAAATAATGAAGCAGACAAAAATGAGAGTTGCTCATTGTCCTTCTTCAAATCTTAAACTTGCTTCAGGAATTGCAAATATACCTCGTTATCTCAAAGAAGGGATTAGTGTTTCGCTGGGTGCTGATGGTGCTCCTTGTAATAATAACTTGAGTGCTTTTGTTGAAATGCGTCTTGCTGCTTTGATTCAAAAACCAATTCACGGTGCAGAGGTAATGGATGCAAAAACAGTTTTCAAACTCGCCACAATCGAAGGAGCAAAAGCTCTGCATTTGGATAATGAAATCGGTAGTATTGAAATTGGCAAGAAAGCTGATTTGGTCCTCTTGAACTTAAATGATGCTAATCATTCCTACTCGGATGATTTGAACCAAATCTATTCTGATATAGTTTATAGTTCAAATAACAATTCTGTTCATTCAGTTATGATTGATGGTGAATGGAAAATTAAAAATTATTCGTCTGTGATTTATGATCCAAGCGAAATTGTCATAGAAGCGAAGGAACAGTTAAAAAAATTATTAAAGAGAGTTTGATTTGAAAAAAATTTTAATCGCAACAAAGAACAAAGGAAAATTAAACGACATAAAAGAAATCTTCAGAGAACTTGATGTTGAAATAATTTCACTGCTTGATTTCGATGAAGTCATTGAAATTGAAGAGACTGGCAGTTCATTTGAAGAGAACGCTCAGATAAAAGCGCGAGCTTGTTTCGAGAAATATGAGATTCCATCTATTGGCGATGATTCGGGATTAATTGTTGATCAATTAAATGGTGCGCCCGGAATTTATTCTGCCAGATATGCGAGCGAGAATGCTACTGATGAACAGAACAATCAGAAGTTAATTGATGAATTGAAAAGATTTCCAGAACCACACAGAGCTAAGTTCGTTTGTGTTGCTTCTTATTATGATGGGAATAAATTTATTAATTCATACGGAGAAATTAACGGAAGAATAATTCCGGAAATTCGTGGTTCAAATGGTTTTGGTTATGATCCTATGTTTATTCCAAATGGATTCTATAAAACATTTGGTGAGTTTTCAATTGAAGATAAAAATAAAATCAGTCATCGTTCTGTTGCATTTAAGAAACTTTATAAAAAATTAGTGACAGCTTTATGAAAAAAGTTTTAGCTCTGTTTTTTTTATCATTGATTATTCTAAGTTGCTCTGATGATAAATCAACCTCTCCTCCCGTGGTAGATATTGATAAATTCCCTTCACAACCGGGGACAAATTATACTTTCAATGTTACATTTGGTCTGACGAATCCGATAATCGGAACTAAGAGATCTTATTTCATTCAGAAATCTAATAACCCACTGTCAAACACATTATCTATTTATTCACCACAAGTTGATTCGATAACTTATTCGGGCAGTTTGCTTGTTGACACAACTTATTTTCGAAAGACTTCAAGCGGAGTTTTTTATTACATAGATACGACGGGATTAGCTCAGCTAATTCCAGATAGTTTGAGAACACTTCTGAAAATTGATACTGAAACGAGAGCTTTGTTTTTTCCTCTATCAATAAATCAAACTTGGCCTGTTTATCAAATTGATATTCAAATTTCCGGATTACCAATTTTCTCACCAATAAAAACTTTTGCTAAAGTTAGTGATTTTTACAAAATGGATTTTGTAATAAGAAATTCAACCATCACAAGCAATGTTTATAAAATTGATTACACCTTAGAAATTCAGTTAAGTCCCGAGGGGCAAATTGAAAGACAAACAGCAAGCGCTCTTTTTGCGGTCGGAATTGGATTTATAAAGTGGGACGGACAAGCAGCCGTGATAAATTTAGTAAGAGGAACTACTTTTGAATTTCCATCAGAAATTATTCTGGAAGAGATGAGAAGCTATTTTATTCCGTAATTACTTTTCTGCAATTACAACCTGAACAGTTCCGAAGCTTAATTGATAAATATCTATTCTTTTGAATCCTGAATTTCGCAAAAGAATTTCGAGATTAACTTTCTCATCAAATTCTTCAACTGAATTCGGCAGATAGTTATAAGCAGATTTATTTCCTGAAATAATTCCACCAATTATCGGAAGAATTTTTTTGAAATAAAATTTATAAAGTGCAGCAAAAAATTTGTTCTTCGGCATTTGAAACTCAACTATAGTTGCTTTGCCTTGTGCTTTCAAAACTCTGTAAAAGGAATTAAATCCTTCTTGAATGTTATAAAAATTTCTTACTCCGAAAGCGACAGTGATGTTTGTGAATGAATTATCTTTGAAAGGCATTTGTTCAGCAACCATTTGAACATTGTTTCCAATAATCCAATTACTTTTCTTATGAAATAGACGAAGCATATTATGTGAGAAATCAGCACCAACAATTTTCTCAACACCAAATTTTTTTGCTTCGATTGCAACATCACCAGTCCCGCAGGCAACATCAAGCAGAAATGAATTTTTATTTATGCCAGAAAGTTTGAGAGCTTTTCGACGCCAGTAAATATCAATTCCAAAACTCAGTAGATGATTTAATAAATCATATCTTCCTGATATCGAATCAAAAATATTTTTTACTTTACTTTTTTTCTCAACCAATTTAAAGTTATCACTCTCACTCATAATCTTACTCTCAATCTTTTCAAAATCTAAATTCTTCCTTCCCGATTTTCCTTTGCCACCAATTAAAAATGTGATAACCACTCCACATTGAAAAAATCATAAATATTGCTCCTCCGATTAAATCTATCACATAATGATACCACAAATAGACAGTTGCAATAATCAATAGAAATCCGACTGGAACAATAAAATATTTCGTATTAGATTTTAGTTTTACAGAAAGACACATAACAATCAAAGTTATCATTGTATGGCCACTTGGAAATACATCTCTTTGAACAACTTCTGCTGGATTTGGAGTTCCAGAAGGAATGCTTTCGCCTGTGTTTACAAATTCTCTCAATGTATCTGTTAGGAATAGCCCAGGAAGTTTTTCATTCAAAGTTGCGAAATCGTGCAAAGTAAATCTCGGTCCGATTCCCGGCAGAGTAAAATATCCGAGATAAGATAAGAAAAAACCATAGATGACTGAAAAAACTGCGAAATCAAGTGCAAGCAATTTTTTCTGTTTAAGAAGTGAAAGTCCGAGAATAATTGGCAACAAGTAAAATGAATTATATGCAATTTGAAGAATTTCCGTCAAAATCGGATTTGCAAATTGATAAAGAAAATGAGTTGGATCTGTTCCGAACATCCAACGATCAATTTGAATAAATAATTCATCGTAATCTATCTGTCTGATTGGTTTGACCATAAACCAAAGCTGTTTGAAAGTTAGAAGAATCAGCGGAGCGATATACCAATAATGAACAAGACTGATAACTTTGTTTGCACTATGTTTCGATTCACTTGAAATTGCCTCGAGGTAAGAAATTCCGAATGCAAAAAGAATGATGAATAAATTTATCGAGAGCCAGTAGAATGAATATTCAATCCTATCATAATAGATTATATGAAGAGTCGATAAAATCAGATAAAACACTATCGCAACTAAATCGAATGCTTTTAGTTTTTTGATAAAAGTTTTCGCTTTTTTCATAATTATTCTCAGAGTCTTTCAATTACGTACTCAGTCAGATAAATGAAATCATCAATACTGAGTTGTTCGGCACGTTTTGAAAGATCAATTTTACAATCCTCAAAATTTAATTGGGCAAATATACTATTCGAGAAAGAGTTTTTTAGAATTTTTCTGCGGTTACCAAAAGCGGCTTTCACAACAGAAATGAAGGTCTGATTGAATCTCAAATCATCTTTTTTCTTCATTTGAAGATGAACTAATGCAGAGAAAACTTTCGGTTTTGGAATGAAAACATTTGGAGAGACTTTGAAGCAAATTTCTGTTTCAGCAAAATAATTCAATAGCACTGAAAGAATTCCGTAATCTTTGCTTCCAATTTTAGAGGTCATTCTTTTAGCTACTTCATATTGAACCATCAAAGTAGCATCTTTTACAGTAAGATTATTTTCAAAAATTTTGAAAAGAATAGGAGATGTGATGTTATATGGGATGTTTCCAACAATTCTCAATTTTTCAGTTTTAAATTCTGTTAAATCAACTTCTAAAAAATCCTGATTGATAAAAGTAACATTGGGAAATTTATCTTTTAATTCTGCAATTACTCTGAAATCAATTTCGATTGCAAAAATACTTGCTTCTGATTTTGCCAGTAGCTCTGTCAATGCACCTCTACCGGGACCTATTTCAACAATCACCTCTTTTTTTTGAGGTGAAATAATAGAGATTATTTTATTGATGATGTTTTTATCAATCAAATAATTCTGGCCGAACCTTTTCAGTGCTTTAGCCAATACTCTCTCCCAATTTTTATTAACAGAATCTTAACATTAAAATAACTTTAATTTAACTTTCTTAAATAAAACTCAAATTAAGTTTTGAACAAAAATAAGGACAAATATGCAAGCAAGTTTTAAAAGAAATCTGATTTTAATCGGCGAAGCTTTTTTAGCTTTTATCTTGTTACAATTAACTCATTTTATAATTGGAATTTCAAGCCCACTTCTTTTAGGTATCATAGTTGTCTTTTTCTCTTTGATATTTTTTTTGACGACATATCTGTTCTTAAAGAGAGTAGAGAAAAAGTCTAGAGTCGTGGAAATGAAGGTTCAGGCTGAATTAGCCTAAAACAAAACGGAAATTCATTCTGTCTCCCTCAATTTAATCATTTCATCCTTGAAATAATTTACCGATATTTGTTCCATCATTTTTTGGAGTCAAAATGAAGGTAAATTTATTAATGACAGTGGTAATTATGTCAACTCTAAACATTTTTTCGCAAAATAATTTTAATCTGAACTTTGAAGAATACAAATTAAATAATGGATTGAAGGTCATTCTTCATCAGGATAAATCTGATCCTATTGTGGCTGTTACTATTCTTTATCATGTCGGTTCAAACAGGGAAGAACCCGGTAAAACAGGATTTGCTCATCTTTTTGAACATATGATGTTTCAGGAATCTCAAAATGTTGGGCAAGATCAGTTTTTCAAACTCATTCAGGGAAATGGCGGAACATTGAACGGGGGTACTTGGGAAGACGGCACAATCTATTTTCAGGTAGTTCCTAAAAATGCTCTCGAATTAGTCCTGTGGCTTGAATCAGACAGAATGGGATTTTTACTTCCTACGGTTACTCAAGAGGCATTTATAAATCAGCAGGAAGTCGTTCAAAATGAGAAGAGACAGAGAGTTGATAATCAACCCTATGGACATACAAGTTATATTATCAATAAACTTTTGTATCCTGAGGGACATCCATACAATTGGCAGGTTATTGGTGAGTTGGTTGATCTTCAAAACGCAACTGTCAAAGATGTTCACGATTTCTATAAAAAGTGGTATGGGCCAAATAATGCAACTTTGGTAATTGCAGGTGATTTTGATATTGATGAAGTTAAAAATCTTGTTGAAAAATATTTCGGTGAATTAAAACCTTCTCAACCAATTGAAAACTTGAAACCAATGCTGATTGAACTGAAAGAATCAAAAAGAGTTCATTACATTGATAAATTTGCTCAATCACCTGAAATTAATATTGTCTTTCCATCAATAAACAATTTCACGAAAGATTCCTATGCATTGGATGTTCTTGCAAACTTACTATCAAGAGGGAAACGCTCGCCTCTCTACAAAGTGATTGTTGAAGAAAGAAAACTTGCTCCTTCAGTTTCTGCTTTTAATTCAAGTAGTGAAATTGCCGGAGAATTTCAGTTCAGAGTTAGAGCTTTTCCAAATGTAAAATTATCTGATGTTGAAAAAGCAATTTTTGATGCTTTGGAAAAGTTTGAGAAAGAGGGTTTTACAGAAGCAGATTTGGATAGAATAAAAGCAAGAATTGAAACTAGTTTTTATAACAGTGTTGCAAGTGTCTTAGGAAAATCTTATCAATTGGCAATCTACAATGAATTCGCCGGTTCTCCCGAATTTTATAAGCAGGATTTAAAAAACAAACTTGACGTTACTATTGATGATGTCTGGAATGTTTACAATAAATACATCAAAGGCAAACCCTTTGTCTTGACTAGTTTCGTACCTGTTGGTGGGGAAGAGTTAATTGCTCAGCCATCTGAATTGTATGTAATTCCTGAAGAAAAACTAAAACCTTTTAACGAAGAAGAAATTGCAATAAGAAAACAAAATCCTGATAACAATATTGTAGTAGAACCAATTCAATCATCATTTGATCGCTCAAAAATGCCTGCTTTGGGTGATGATCCTTTAGTAAATGTTCCGGCAATCTGGACTAAAGAATTGAAAAACGGAATGAAAATCTATGGAATTGAATACACAGAATTGCCATTAGTTGAATTTCAAATTGAAATTAAAGGAGGATTGCTTTTAGACAATAAAGACAAAGTCGGCACAGCAAATTTATTGAGTAGAATGTTGATGCAAGGAACTAAAAATAAAACTCCAATTGAATTGGAAAATGCTATTGAAGAACTTGGAGCCAGCATAAATGTTTATGCATCCAGTGAAGTAATAGTTTTACAGGGCAATTGCCTCGCTTCAAAGTATGATAAAATTATTCAACTTGTTGAAGAAATTCTTTTCGAACCAAGATGGGATGAGAAAGAATTTGATAGAATAAAAAAAGAAACTTTAGAATCAATCCGAAGAAGCAAATCAAATCCTTCGGTTACTGCTACAAACATTTTCGTTAAATTGATTTATGGAGATGAACATATTTTATCAAATTCATTATTAGGGACAGAGGAATCAGTTTCTTCGATAACTATTGAAGATTTGAAAAGTTATTACTCAAATTATTTCTCACCAAGTTCAAGTAGCTTTTTATTTGTTGGGAATTTACCTCAAACGCAAGTTATCAATTCTTTAAAGTCAATTGAATCTAAATGGACAAAAAAAGATGTTCTGATTCCTGAAGTAGCTCAGCCACAAATGCCCGAAAAAGCACAGGTTTATTTCATCGATTTTCCTGATGCCAAACAGTCTGAAATCAGAATCGGTCATGTCGGACCTTCTTTGAAAGATGAAGATTATTTCAAAGCTTATGTTATGAATTATAAACTTGGAGGTGCTTTCAACGGAATAGTAAATATGATTTTGAGAGAAGAGAAAGGATATACTTATGGAGCAAGAACCGGTTTTGAAGGCACATCTACTACAGGTTATTTTTTGGCAAGCTCTGCTGTACAGTCAAATGCAACTTTGGAATCCGTTCAGATTTTCAGAGATGAAATCACTAAATATAAAACAGGAATTAAGGAAGAAGATTTAGAATTTACTCAGAATGCTTTATTAAAATCGAATGCATTGCGTTTTGAAACTATTGGTGCTTTAAGAGGAATGCTTACTCAAATTTCTCGTTATGATTATCCTTTAGACTTTATAAAACAACAAGAAACTATTCTTCAAAATATGTCTTTGGGTAAACATAAAACTTTAGCAAGATATTATCTGCATCCTGAGAAGATGATTTATCTTATCGTTGGAGATGCAAAAACTCAGATGGAAAAATTAAAAGAATTAGGTTTTGGAGACCCGATATTATTAGACAAAGATGGTAAAAAATTAAATTAAAACTTCATATAATTTATTTTTAATATTCTGGAGGTTAGGATTAAATTTGAAAGCTAAATTACGAGTAGGTATTTAAATTGGTTAAACAAAAACCAAATTCAGATGAAAAAATTCAGGAAGAGTTAAAAAAGTCTGGTGCCATTCCAACTCATATTGCAATAATAATGGATGGAAATGGCAGATGGGCAAAACAGAGAGGTCTTCCAAGAGTTGCAGGGCATAAAAGAGGTGTTGATACTGTAAAAACAATTGTTGAAGCTTGTGCTGAATTGGGAGTTAAATATCTTACACTTTACACTTTTTCAACTGAAAATTGGAATAGACCAAAGGACGAAGTTTCAACTTTGATGAAGTTGTTATTGAAAAGTCTTAAAGATAGAGTAGATGAACTTTGTGAGAATGAGATTCGTCTTACTACCATCGGAGATATAAATGCTTTGCCCGAGATGGTGCAGAAACAGTTATTGTCAGATATTGAAAGAACGAAAAACAATAAAAAAATGATTCTCAATCTTGCTTTAAGTTATAGTGGAAGGTGGGAAATTATTAAAGGGATCAAAAAACTTTGTGATGCGGTTAAAAACAAAAATTTTGATATGGATGAATTAGACGAAAAATCTTTTTCAAAATTTTTAGACTCGAATGAATTGCCAGACCCTGATTTGGTTATCAGAACTAGCGGTGAGTTTCGTGTTAGTAATTTTCTTCTTTGGCAAATAGCTTATTCCGAGTTTGTAATAACTGACGTCCTCTGGCCTGATTTTAATCGAAATCATCTCTATGAATCTATCCGGATTTTTCAAAAAAGAGAACGCCGGTTCGGCAAAGTAAGCGAACAAGTCAAATCAGAAAAAAAACAAAGGCAGTCTTGATGCGATATCACTTTTGGGTTGTTATATTATTTCTTGTTTTAACCATTTCTTATTTTAATCAATCATATAGTCAAACTCAGTTTAAAAATTATAAAATTTTAGGAATTAGAGTTGAAGGGAACAAAACCTCCGATGCTAATGCGATCTTAGCAGCTTCTGGTTTGAGAGTTAATGATGAGATTCAAGTTCCGGGCGATAAAACAATTAACGCAATAAAAAATCTCTGGGCTTTGAACATTTTCTCCGATGTGCAGATTTTAGTTGATAAAGAAATTTCTGATGGAGTATTTCTTATCATTAAAGTTGATGAATATCCACGATTGGAAAAATTTCTCATCGAAGGTAATGATGAAATTTCAACGAGCGATATTGAAAAGAAAATTACTTTTCTAAGAGGTACAGTAATTAAGCCTCAGGATTTAATTCGACTAAAAAACAATATACTTAAACTTTATGAAGAGGAAGGTCATTTCAATGCTGATTTGACTTTCAACTATTATTCATTTTTAAGTGCAGATACAACTAAGAAAGAAATCATAACCAGATGGCGAAATCAAAAAGACTTCTCTGATGAAATCGAACAGGTTTATGAAAAATCTGAAACGCAATACTCTGATCTAATTGGCAAAATAAAAGATAGAATTATTGTCCGTTTTCAAATTTCTGAAGGTGAAGTCGTAAAAGTCAGAGCAATAGATTTTGAAGGTAATGAAATTTTTCAAGATGATGATTTGAGAAGTGAAATGGACGAATTGAGTATTGCAAAATGGTGGAAGTTTTGGAGCAGTGGAAAATTTGACAGAGAAAAATTAAAAAAAGATAAAGAAGCGTTAATCAAATTTTACAGAAAAAACGGATATAAAGATGCTTCAATTGTTTCTGATTCCTTGATTTTCTTTAATAATAAAAAAGATGTGAGAATATTAATTACAGTTTATGAAGGCACTCAATACAAGATCAGAAATATCAAATGGATTGGAAATACAGTTTACCCCGATGAAGTATTGGCTGAGAGATTAGATTTTACGAAAGGAGATGTTTTTGATGTTGATCGTTTTGAGAAAAATTTAAGAGGAAATGAAAAACAGACTGATGTTTCTGCTTTGTATTTGGATAATGGTTATCTCACTTTTAATGTTCAGGTAAAAGAGACCAAAATTTTTCCAGATTCAATTGATGTTGAAATTAGAATGGAAGAAAGAAATCAGTTTACCATTGGAAGAGTTGACATTGAAGGAAATGATAAAACTAAAGATAAAGTAATTCGACGTGAACTCTTTACAGTCCCCGGAGACTATTTCAATCGTGCACTTCTTCTTAGAAGCATTCAAAATTTAGCTAACCTTCAATATTTCAGTGTAGAAAAATTATATGGACCTGAAGGAATTGGAACAAAACTCGCAAGTGATTCTACTGTTGATATATCAATAAGAGTTGAAGAAAAGTCAAGCGATTATTTGAATGCTTCTGTTGGATATAGTGGAGCTTTCGGTTTCAGTGGTGCTGTAGGAGTTACACTTACAAATTTCTCCATTTCCGAACCTTTCCAACTTGGTGGTGGACAAATTCTTAGTTTTAATTGGCAATTCGGTGTTGGTAGTTTGTATAGAACTTTTACTTTAGGTTTTACAGAACCCTGGTTATTTGATACTCCAACTTCAATAGGTGCAGAAGTTTTTGATACACGCCAGCAATATATTTATGATTTAAGACAAACTGGTGCAACAGTCAGATTGGGAAGAAGACTAAAATGGCCAGACGATTTCTTTTATGTTCAGGGAAGAGTAAAATATCAGTATAACAATGTTATTGAGGGGCAAGGTTTTTACGCAGAGGGATTAACCAATCAATACACTCTTGGAGCTTTGATTAGCAGAAAAAATATTGACAATCCGATCTTTCCATCGGTTGGATCTAATTTTCAGATTGATGGAGAAATTTCAGGTGGTCCATTCTTACCTGGTGATGTGGATTATCTTAAAATAGGAATAACAACCGAATGGTACAGAAGACTTTTTAATTCTAATCGGATAACTTTATATACAATGGCTGATTTTGGTTACATTGATGAAATAGTTAAAGGTACAAACATTCAACCTTTCGAATTTTATTATATGGGAGGTAATGGATTGATAATTGCCACAACTTCTTTGAGAGGGTATGACGATAGAACAGTAGGTCCAAGAAATGCCGATGGACGAGTTATTGGTGGAAGAGTGATGACAAAATTTGCAACTGAATTACGTTTAGCTGTTTCAATTGAACCAATTCCACTGTATGTATTGGCATTTGCCGAAGCAGGAAACGTATTTGAAAGTTTTGCTAAAACAGATATTTTTGACTTACGACGTTCAGTTGGTTTTGGAGCGAGACTTTTAATCAATCCTATTGGTTTGATTGGGTTTGATCTCGGTTATGGTTTTGATAGAAAAATTACAAGTGGTCAAGACCCTTCCTGGTTATTCCATTTTCAATTTGGCAAAGGTTTTTAATTCAAACATTAATTTATTAACAAGTAAAGAGGATAAAGTGAAAAAGTATTCTTTGATTTTCTTTCTGATTATCTTAGGCACAACATATCCTCAAACAAACTTAAAGATCGGATATGTTGATTCAGAAGTAATTCTTAGCCAGTTTTCTGAAGCTATAAAAGCCCAAGGTGATCTCGATGCTATCACAAATAAGTGGACAAGTCAATTAGATTCAATGACTCAAACTTATCAAGCTTCAATTCAAGATTATCAGAAAAAAGCTGAAACAATGCCAGATGATAAAAAATTGGAAGCTCAACAAAGAATTATTCGTATGGAACAGGAAATTCTTGAATTCAGAAGACAGAAATTTCAACAAGGAACCGGAGAAATTTTCAAGAAACAAGAGGAAGTTTTTGCCCCTGTAAAAAAGAAAATTTATGATGCAATTAGGAAGGTAGCTAAAGAAGAGAATATGTCATTTGTATTCGATAAAAGCGGAGATATTTTATTATTATATGCCGAGGAAGCTTTCGATATAACTTTTAAAGTTTTAGATACTTTAAAAAGAGGAAATAACTAAAATTCAGTTCTCCCAAAAATTTTAGTTGGGAGAACTTTCTTTTTTAAGTTAACTATTATTTGATAAAAAATAGGTTAAAAGATGAAAAAGTTTATTTTGTTTCTGGTTTTAATTTTCTCTTTTGTTGGTCTATCACAAACTAAAATCGGGTATATTGATTCCGATACAATTATGGATCAACTACCTGATGTTCAAGATATTAGACAGAGACTTGATGCATTGATTCAGGAATGGCAGGCAGAACTTAGTAATCTAGAAAGAGCGTGGAAAACTAAATACGATGATTATGAGAAAAGAAAACTGATTATGTCTGACCAAACTAGAATTGAAACTGAACAACAGCTTGTTCAACTTGAAAATAAGATTACCGAATTCAGAGATAAAAAATTTGGTGCAAACGGAGAACTGTTCCAAAAACAAGATGAACTAATGAAACCAGTTCAAAATAAAATTTTCAATGCAATCAAAGAAGTTGCACAGGAAGAAGATTTGGACTTTGTATTTGACAGAAGCGGTGATATAATGATCCTTTATGCGAAAGATAAATATGACATTTCCGCAAAGGTTCTCAGCAAATTAAAATTATAATTCATTCCAATAATGCAACTTACAGTAAAAGAAATCGCTGACTTCATCAATGGAAAGATTATTGGTGATGAGAATTTAGTCATCCATTCTGTTGCGAGAATTGATGAAGCTAAGCCGGGAGATGTTTCTTTTATCTATCTCCCAGCTTATGAAAAATTTCAGGCGACCACAAAAGCTTCTGCTATAATCGTAAAACACGATTTAGTCAAAACCAGAGATGATATTACTTATATAAAAGTTGATTATCCTGAAAAAGCATTTTTTTCGATAATCAGAAAATTTTTCACTCCAAAATTTGAATTAGAAGGAATTGATAAATCCGCTTTCATATCGCCAAATGCTTCTGTTGGTAACAATGTTGCAATTGGAAAAAATGTAGTCATTTCCGATGGATGTGTGATTGGAGACAATACTAAAATTTTTCATAACACTGTTTTACTGGAAAATGTAGAAATAGGCAATGATTGTTTAATTTTTCCAAACGTTTCGATAAGAGAAAATTGTAAAATCGGAAACAGAGTAATAATTCATTCAGGTACAGTAATAGGCAGTGACGGGTTCGGATACAATAAAAATGAATCTGGAGAGTATGTCAAAATTCCACAAATTGGAAATGTAATAATTGAAGATGATGTTGAAATTGGATCAAATGTCTCAATTGATAGAGCAGCGATGGGCTCTACTATTATAAAGAGAGGATGTAAATTAGATAATCTCATTCAGGTTGCACATAATGTTACTGTTGGTGAACATACAGCAATCTCTGCTCAGTCCGGAATTTCAGGGAGCACTAAGATTGGCAGATTTTGTATTCTCGCAGGGCAAGTTGGAATTGCTGATCACTTAGAAATTTGTGACAATGCAATCTTAATGGCACAATCTGGAGTATCAAAGAATATTACTAAACCGGGCTATTACTTAGGAAGTCCGGCAAAGGAGCATAAGACAGCTCTAAAACTCGAAGCTCACTTAAGAAACCTTCCTGATTATGTTGAAAATTTAAGAAAGTTGGAATCAGAATTAAAAAATCTTAAAGAAAATTTAGAGCATTCAAAAAATCAAACTTCTTAACCCACATTCATAATCTGATAAGTTCTAATTGAATTAATTATTTTTCATCGAGACTTAAAATAATTTTATGAATAAATTAAAAATTGTAGTTGATGAAAATATAGCTTCATCTGAATGCTTTGAATTTCTCGGAGAAGTTATAAAACTAAATGGAAGAGAAATATCTAATCAAAATTTGAGAGAATGTGATATTCTTATTGTTCGGTCGGTAACTAAAGTTGATCAACAGTTATTAAAAAACACTAAAGTTAGATTTGTCGGAACTGCAACCTCAGGAATTGAGCACGTTGATTTAAACTATCTTTTCGAGAATAAAATCCATTTCGCAGATGCAATTGGATGTAATGCATTCGCTGTTGCTGAATATGTTATTACAGCAATAACGAAATTACTTGCGGATTGGAACGATAATTTTACCAATCATACAATTGGAATTATTGGATTCGGAAATATCGGAACAAAAGTAGCCAGAATGTGTGAAGCATTAGGAATAAAAGTGCTTCTGAACGATCCACCTGTTCAAAGAATCAATAATTCATTCATCTCAGTTCCATTGAATGAGATTTTGAAATGTGATATAATCACTCTACACGTTCCTCTGACTTTTGAAGGAGAGGATAAAACTTTTAATCTTCTTGATGAGAATTTACACTTGCTTAAAGAAAACTCTATTCTTATAAATACTTCACGTGGTGGTGTAGTTAATGAAACTAAATTACTTCAAATACTTCGAGATAAAAAAGTAAGATTAGTTACTGATGTTTGGATGAACGAACCGAATGTTAATGATGACTTACTTATAAAATCAGTTATTTCAACTCCACACATAGCTGGTTATTCAATTGAAGGTAAAATCAACGGAACGAAAATGATTTTTGATAAACTAAATAAATTCTTAGGAACTGATTTTAGCTTCGATTTTTTCTCAAATCAAAATGAAAATGAAATACTCGAATTTCATAATAAATTAACTCCTGCTAACCTCCATCAGCTGTTAAAGAGAATTTATGATATTGAAAAAGATTCCATAGCTATGAAGGAAATGGTTAATAAGCAGTCTGATGAGAAAAATTTATATTTTGATAATTTGAGGAAAAATTATCCACATAGAAAAAGTTTTAATAAGTATTTAATTAGAACTTCTAATAAGAGTGTAAAATCTGTCTTAGAAAATTTAAGATTTAATGTAGAACTTATCTGAATTTTGATATCGAAAACTCAATCGGAATTTCCATCTGAACTTTTACTGGTTTGCCTTTCAAAATGCCGGGT
>OGCI01001942.1_pt1 | contig 15320 bp, 11 predicted proteins | sample 1570021 | NCBI WGS metagenome assembly OGCI01 (sample SAMN06264664, study PRJEB24512) | hot springs metagenome | isolation source: Hot spring water | place: South Africa: Tshipise | collected 2015-06-21 | reverse complement strand
GACCGGCCACCATGGGCATCCGGGATGGCTGCGCGCAGACCTCTTTCCCGGAATGGATGGGGCCGGGCAACTATCATGTCCGGGGACGCATGAGCTCATGGCGGGGTAGGCGGAGGTCGATATACATCAGTATGAAGCCCTGGTGGCTGTGCTATATTGCATGGAAGGTTAAGATATGAGGGTGGCGACGGCGTTGGAGTCCCGGAGATGTGGCGTAAGGTATTGGTCATCGGAGTGGTGATCCTGGTCCTGGGAGGCGGCGTGGCCGTGGCCGCCTGGAGGTTCGCCGCCGACGGCGGCCGGACCGGTGCGACCATGGAGACTTCGCAGGAAACCACTTTCCAGGAGGAGCTGGAGGACACCACCTCCGAGCTGGACGGGAGCGCGGGAGAAGGGGAAGGCGCAGGGGAATACGGTCCCGCCGAAGCCGATGCCGCTTCCTCGGGCTTCACCAGCGGCGAGGACTTTTCCTACACCTCCCCCGAGCAGAGGTACGTCACGGAAACCCAGAGGCACCAGAACTTCTTCCGCGCCGTGGCCGAGGGGAGGGTGCGCCGCCTGGACGTGGTGAGCACGGATGTCCGCCCCGTCGGCGACCCCGATACCTCCTACGTGTACTTCACCCTGACCACCACGGACGGGGGCACGAGCAACGGCACCATGGTCATGAAATACGAGGGCGGCATGTGGAGGATCGCCGCCATCAGACAGCTGCGGGGAAGCCTGGGCGGGGGGACCAATTACCCGGTCCCGGAGAGCTTCGAGTCGGACCTGGCGAGGGAGATAGCCGAGCTGCAGCCCTTCCTGACCAAGGTGGCCGAGGGGCGGCTGGATTACCTGGCGGTGAGTTCCGCCTCCCGCCCCTCGGAGAACGAGTCCGTGCTGAAGGGCGAGGTCGCTGGGGTGGGCGGCAGGGTGGTTCCGGCCGAGATGCGCCTGCGATGCGACTACGGCATATGGCATCTCACCTACATAACCAACCCCCCTTGACAGACGGATCCCGTGCGCGGGACGAGGGAAGGAGACCGGGCGGAGGATGCGATAATGCCACAAGCTGCGACTGCCAGGAAAAGGAAGATCAACCCATGCCCCGTCGCATTTGTTCTCACGGCGACTCTGCTCGCGCTTCTGGCTGGCCCGCCTCTCCTTCCCGCGAGGCAGGGGTTATCCGCCGCGACGGCGGTGGGATCTGACCTGCCTCGCGACCCGCTGGGGAGGCTGCCCTCCACCTCGGAGGAAGCCCAGGCGCGCCTGCAGGACCGCGGCTTCGCGTGGCCGGGGGTGGAGAGCGGGGAAGCCTCCTCCGGGGCGGGTGGCGGCATGGATACCCAGACCGGTGGCGGCGCTTCCGGCACTCATGGCGACGGCGAAGGCGCCTTCAGGGCGGCGAGCGTGCAGGCCGGCATCTGCGTCTCCCTGCCCTACGAAACGGTGGAGGGGAAGATAACGCACGCAAGCGGCGGCGTGCGGGTGGAGCGCATCCGCGGCTCCGACACCCGGACCATAGACACCAACGCCAACGCATGGGGATGGTTCTCCGCCGATTTCACCTCCATAGGCCAGGACATCCAGTCGGGGGACTCGGTGAGGGTCACCGACCTCACGGATATGCAGTCATCCACCGTAGACTGCACCCTCACCGCGACCGTGAACGTCGCCGCCGATACGGTTTCCGGAAACGCCGCTTCCGGCAACGGGGTTGACGTTTACCTGAAGGCCCCCTCCACCTATTACGGGGACATACCGCCGGGCGCGGCACACCGGCAGGTCACCGCTGGCGGCGGCAGCTACAACGCATCCTTTACCGGCACCAACATCCGCGACGGCGATGCGGCCTACGTCTTCTCCACCGACGCCTCCGGCCACGTGGTCATGGAGGTCGCCAGGACGGCAGGAACCCTGGTGGTCTATCCCCAGTACGACGAGGTGATGGGTTTCCATCAACCCAGCGTCTCGGTTACCGTGGCGGTGGGCTCCGACACGCGCACCGTGGGCACCTCCGCCACGGGCTTCTTCGATGCCCTTTTCACCACCCATGACATCGTTCCCCCCGACGTGGTTTCCGCGAACCTGGGCGGCGCGCGCAGCATCACCGTGGCGGATGTCTCCGCCACCGCTGATCCTCTCAACGACGTGGTGCAGGGAAGCGCGCCCCCCAACCGCCCCATACGCATAACCATGAACGCTTACCGGCAGCCCCTCATGGTGGAGACCACCAGCGGGCCGGACGGGTTCTTCTCCTACGATTTCACGGGGAAATACACCGTCTCGGGGATCGAGGTGTTCAACGTGGCCTGGTACAACGACGCCGGCGACTGCGTGGTGTACGAGTTCCAGACCTACAGCTGGTTCCTGCCCGAGGGATACACGGGCCAGGGCTTCGACGAATGGGTGCTGATCATGAACCCGGGCCAGGACGCGGTGTGGGTGAGGGTGCTTTACCAGACTCTGGTAGGGCAGGTGGAAGGGCCGCTCATCCGTGCCATGCCGGGCACCCGCGTGTCGGTGCACGTGAACGACTGGGCTCGCAACCACCACGTCTCCACCATGGTCACCGCCATCGACGGCGGGGAGATCATGGCCGAACGATCCATGTACATGTACCGCACGGTGGATGGGAAGTGGGGAGCCCACGATTCGATCGGCATCATCATCCCCAGCCCCGTCTGGTACCTCCCGGAGGGGGCCACCTACCGCGGCTTCGACGAGTGGGTGCTGGTGCAGAACCCCAACGACGTGCAGGTGCTGGTGAAGGTCCAGTTCCTGGCGCAGGGCGGCGTGGCGAAGGAGCTGTACGTCAACGTCGAGAAGCGCAGCCGCTTCACCATCCACGTGAACGACCACGTGCCCAACATGGAGATCGCCACCCGCGTGGAGTGCCTGACCAGCGTGGGGGGTGAGGTACTGCCGGTCTTTTCGGAGCGCGCCATGTACATGAATACCCCTGACGGCAAGCGGGGCGCCCACGACTCCATCGGCTCCTCCACGCTGGCGCCGGAGTGGTACCTTCCCGAGGGCACCACCCGGCCCGGCTTCGACGAGTGGGTGACGGTGATGAACCCGAACAGCGCGGGAACCAACGTGAGGGTGACCTTCCTCACCCCGGCAGGGGTGGCGGGCACGGTCACCTTTTACATGCATCCCAATTCGCGGGGGACCGTCCACGTGAACGACCACGTGCCCAACCAGGACGTCGCCACGGTGGTGACCTCCCTGGAAGGATATGGCATATTGGCCGAACGCCCCATGTACGTGAATACCCCTGACGGCAAGCGGGGAGCCCACGTCTCCATCGGGGCCTTCAGCCCCGCTACCAGCTGGTACCTTCCCGAGGGCACCACCCGCCCCGGATTCGATCAGTGGATTACGGTGCTGAACCCGAACGACACGCAAGCCCAGGTCAGGATCACCCTCCTGGGGCCCGGCGGTCCGGTAGCCCAAACCACCTTCACCATGGGCCCGCGCAGCAGGGCAAGCGTGCATGTGAACGAGATGATCAGGAACACGGATGTATCCTCCCTCGTGGAGTCGGTAGGGTCCGCGCCGGTGGGTATTCTCGCCGAGCGCGCCATGTACATGTGGACGTCGGACAACAAGCAGGGCTCCCACTGCTCCATCGGCATCCCCACCCTCTGATGGCAACACATGGGTATCGACAACTGGGGGCAGGGCTCATTTATTGCCTTTTGGATTGGGACAGGGCAGCACGGCCGTGAAGTCTTCCGGCGCTTTTCCGGAGGAGAGTTTGCGGGGGAGGTCTTGCGGGTGAGATTGCTTCGTCGCTACGCTCCTCGCAATGACGTTTTCCGGGGGTCCTCGCAATGGCGTTTTCGGGGGGCAACACGGCCTGGCCGGCTTCAGGCATGGACGGGGCTTGACCCCGATCATGTCCCGGTTCAGGCAGGGACGTGGAATGGTCCCAAGCGTGTCTTTACCCCGCGGATGGCTTAGAAGCGTTTGCGCCCGCGGAAGAGGTGTTGCGGGACAGTGAAAAGCCCGCGCAGGCGGTCCCTCCTGGTGTCGGCGAGCATGAAAAAGAACAGGTTTGCCGGGGTGAAAGAACGGGAGCGATGGCGGGGGAGGTCGCCCGCGCGGAGGCATCGCAGGAAGAGCCTCGAAGTGGCGTAGTCCGGCAAGAGCGTTTCCAGGACGCGTCCGGGGATGCGACGCTCAGGGTCGAGGGCCTGGAGGTAGAGAAGGCCCGGCCCCACGTAGCTGGCCACCCTCCAGGCTTGGCCGAGCCTTGTGACCTCATCCCAGTCCAAGGTCTCCTTGCTGATGATTTCCAGGACGTCGCGGAACTTGATGAGGCGGGCGAAGCGGTGGTTGACCGCCAGGTCGAGCAGGGTGGTGAGCACCAGGTGTTCGGGACGCAGAGCCCATATGGGGACGCCGTCCAGGATCTCGGGTGAGGCGTGCCTCCACAGGTCGGAGGCTCGAAAAAGCGTGCGCCTTTCGTACTCCGCAGGCCAGTGCATTCCCACGTGAACGTCCAGCTCAACGAGGGAGCTGCCGTCCTCCAGGGTGAGGCAATAGACGGTGTGGGCGGATGGCGGGACGAAGGAGGGCCTTCCCAAGATGGGGCGGAAACCAAGCGCGGAGAGAGCGCGGTCAAGGTCCGCCAGGGCTTCCTCCTCCACCAGGATGTCGAGGTCCCTGAATGCCCGCGCCCCCCTGCGCCCGTAATAGCGCGCGGACAGGTAGTAACCCTTGAGGGGCACTGCCCTGATGCCCGCCTTCGCCAGGGCGGGCAGCGTTTTCACGGCGACGTGATGGATGAGGGTGGAACGGACCGTTTCGCGGGCGTACACGGATCGCCACTCCTCCCCGCAGGCGCCCGGGAGGGAAAGGTCCAGGCCCGGGGAAGAGCAGTCCTCGCGTACGAGGTGGAGCAGCGGCGCCATTTCGTGATAATCGGCATGCTTTGCCAGTACCCCTGCTTCCGCCAGGGAGATGCCGCGGCAGATACGCCGCAGCCGCTCGGCGTCCTCCACCTCACCGAAACGGTAGGAGACCGCCGCGAGCAGGAACGCGGCGACGGCACCACCGCATCGCGATGCGGGTGAATGAAGCGCCTCCTGGAACAAGTCCGCCTCCTTTCCATGACCCGTTGTCTCCAGGCCACCGGTGTCTCCAGAACCCCCGGGCTCCCATGATACCCGGTGTCTCCAGAACCCCCGGCCCCCTATGATACCCGGCGCCTCCAAGACCCCAACGCCTCAAAAACCCCCAACGCCTCCAACGCCCTCAAGGCCCGCCTCACCGCGTCCGCGCGCCTGTGCTTTCATTCTACAGGTTGCCCGCGCCGCCGCGTAATGCCTCCCCCGCCGTGATTCGCTACCGTGAAGCGAACTTGCTATATACTGTAGGCATGGAAAGAAGATCTTGGATCCTGGAAGTCTGGAAGATAAAGGTAAACAAGCTGGCCGAGGAGGTCAGGCTCAGCGCGCTCGCAGCCGCCGCGGTGCCGCGAGCGGTCCTTTTCCCGGGCAGGGAGCTGAAGAAGCTGCACGTAATGCCGTTGAGCGGGAAGGGCGCGGGAGAGGAGGCGGTGCTGCGCTGCGCGGGGAGGTGGTTCACCCTCCTCGACCGCCTGGGCCTGCGGCTTTCCTGCCTGCCGCGTTCCCTGGTGCTGGCCCGCATGTTACGGCGCGAGGGGCACGACGCCCACCTGGTCTTCGGGGTGCGCAGCGACAACGGGCGCAGGGAAGGGCATTGCTGGGTTTCCGTGCAGGGCAGGCCGGTCGCCGGGGAGGCATCCGGATACGAGGAGCTGCATTACGATGAGCGAAGGTGAACGGCCGCACCTCGCGCTGGGGCCGGGCTCCAGGCTGCGGCGCGTGGAGGGCATCGCCTGGCGCATCATCGAAGGTGAGGCGGTACTGGTCAACGTGCGCAAGGACGAGGTCCTCCACCTCAATCCCACGGCCTCCTTTCTCTGGCGCGGCCTGGACGGGGGCAACACCCTGGCGGGGATAGCCGCGGAGATGACCGGGGAGTTCGAGGTCACGGAGGAGGAAGCCCTTGCCGACATCCTGGAGTTCGCCGGACTCCTCCTGCAACAAGGGGCGGCCGAGCTTGTCGACCTGGGAGAGTAGCTTTCTGCTGGCGGGATATTCCATAACCATCCGCTCCGTGGCCGGAGACCCTACCGCCTTGCTCACCGAGAGCATGCCGCTTTTCCGCCTTCCCGAGGACACGGGGATGCCTCCCGACCTCGTGCTGCACATCGAGGAGGACGAGCGGGCGCAGGCCGATCCGCTGAAGCGTTTCTTCCCCCCTTCCTTCCGCCTGCGGCGCGAGGGGGACAAGTCGTGGTTCGAGAGAAGCGACGGTCATGGAGGGCCCCTGGGAAGCATCGAGCACGGCATGCGCCGTGCCGTCCTGGGTCTCCCGCTCCTGGCGCGGAGCTGGCGCCTCCCCGAGGAGGAGGAGGCGGTGCGGGAAGCCCTGCAGGCCTTCCTCAAGGGTTGCCTGCAATGGCTCCTCCTGGAAGGCGGCGGCACCCTCGTGCACGCGGCGGGCGTGGTGCTGCGGGGCAGGGGCTTCGCTTTTGCCGGCCACACCCGTGCGGGAAAGACCACCCTGGCCCGCATCTTTCCTCCCGAGGCGGTGTTGGGGGACGACCTGGTGGCGGTGCGGCGCGAGGGAGAGGGTTTCTCCCTCTACGGGACGCCCTGGCCGGGCCGCGAGAAGGGGAGGGTCGACTACGGGGGCGCGCCGCTGGCCGCGATTTTCAACCTGCATCCCGGGCTGCCGGAAGGGCTCCACCCGCTGACTCCCGCCGAGGCCGCGGCGGAGCTCGCGGCCAACGCGCCGCGCACCGGCGACCCCCTTGAGGAGAGCAAGCTCTTGGAAGTATTTTCAAGTTTGACCACGCGCGTCTCGATATATAGGTTAAGCGTGAGGCTGGGAGAGGACGTGATGCGCTACCTGGAGGATTTCCTATCCCCCTGACGGGCGGCTCCCGGGAGCAATCAGACAATAAGCGAAGGAGATGAACGGTTGAAGGTCCTGCACGACCTGGATGCGGACTTCATTGACAGGATCTTCCAGGCCCATGTCCCCTACTCGGGGAGCCTGGAGCTCACCCACCGCTGCAACCTCGCCTGCCGCCACTGCTACCAGTTCCCGGCGCGCGAGGGCGAGCTGGACACCGCCGCCTGGAAGAGGATACTCGGACAGCTTGCCGAATGCGGGTGCCTCTTCCTCTCCTTCACGGGAGGGGAGCCCCTCCTGCGTCCCGACCTCCTCGAGCTGCTTTCGGAGGCGGCGGAGCTCGCCTTCGTGGTCAGCCTCCAGACCAACGCCACCCTACTGGATGAAGGCACGGTGCGGCGCCTGGCGGGCATGCCCAACTTCCGTGCGGACGTGAGCCTCTACGGAGACAATCCCGCCACCCACGATGCCTTCACCGGGGTCGCCGGCTCCTTCGCTGCCACCAGGAGGGCGCTGGAGCTCATGCTGGAAGGGGGCATCCCCGTGCTGCTCAAGGTGACCGTGGGGAATTTCAATTACCGCGAGATGGAGGGCATTGCCGCCCTTGCCGGGGCCCTGGGGGTCAAGGCGGTGTTCTCCGCCCTCATCTTTCCCCGCAACGACGGTGACCCAACCCCCGCCGCGCTGCGGCTGGACGACGCCCGCCTGGAGGAGTTCTTCCGCTTCGAGGCGGGGTACATGCTCGATCGACTGGGGGAGATGCTGGGCATGGAGGGCGAAACCCTTACCTACGAGGACCTTGTCGCGTACTTTTCCCGGTGCGTGGTGAACCCGGATAAGGTGGCTGGGGGCAAGCGCAGGCCCTGCGGAGGGGGAAGCACCGTCTTCGCCGTGAACCCGTACGGTGATGTATACCCTTGCGTGGCCTTCCCGCTCGTGGTAGGAAACTTAAGGGAGGAGCATTTCTCCGCCATCTGGAAGAATTCCGCGGAGCTTGAAAAATTGCGCGAGGACGGGGGCATGCTGCCCTCGCCGTGCAGGGAATGTCCGCTGCTCGATAAGTGCTCGCCCTGCATGGCCCTCTCCTACCTGGAAGGAGGAGCGGGTGCCTGCTGCAGCGAAGAGAAATGCCGGCATACACGGATACTCATGAGGACCATGGAGGCGTTGTGACATGGATGAAAAGACAAAAACGAGGAAGAGATACGAGAAGCCGCTCATGTCCGTGATGCGCATAAACCGCTTCTTCTTCGGGGGCTGCCAGAACGTCTGGCCCAACTGTTACTCCATCTACCTTTTTATCCCCGGCGCGGCCCGCTGCCGGTGAGGTACCGCTTAACCAGGAAGAACCCCACCGCCGCCGATCACGGGTAACATCGGCGACCACCCCCACACGCTTTCCCCGCTGCCGGCGATCCACGCGCCTGTCCCCCCACACGCTTTCCCCGCTGCCGCTGAAGCAGGCGCCTTCTCAAGGAACCCGCGCTCCCCGCTATCCCCTCGTACCCACCGCAGCGGGAGCATTAACACCGCTCCTACCTGGTCTTTCGGGAAGGCCGGGGAAAACCATACAAGATACCGCTAAATATATGCTCAGCTCGCAATATGCCGCTTCCCCGCTCGCCGTTTATGCGTTCCGTTCATGCCCCGAAAGTCGCCGTTCCCAAGTTTTTTGGCGACAGGTGGCGGGAAAAGGCCGTTAATGGAAGTGAGGAGACAAAAACAGCCCGCAAAAGTCCAGGATTAGAGGAAGAAGGACCTGAGACGGGTGAGGAAGATGAAGGGTTACAGGAGGCACCTGGTAGCAAGCGCGACGGTGACCGCCCTTTTTGCTTTCTGTGCCTTCGCGCTCGGGTTCACCGGGGCTCCCGTACACGAGAACACCTACGGCGGGTCGCAGGAGTTGCGCGAGGCCGCAGCCGAAGCCCCCGAGGTCGCCCCTACGGTGGCGACGCATTCCGTGCCCGAGGCGGCTCCTGCCTCGGCCGTCGCCGGGAAGGCGGCCACGCCTTATACCCAGGTCAAGGTGGCGAAGGAAGCGCCCGCCGGTATGGCCGAGGGGTTCCAGGCGGTCCCGGAGGCGCAAGCCGCCGCCCCGAGCGACAGAGTGCGGCCCGGCGGGGAGGTCAACCCGCCCGCCAACCTCGAGGCGACTTTCACCCCCGGGGCAACCCCCTACGTCCATCTGGTCTGGGATATCAACAACGAGAAGAAGAACGTAAAATGCTTCCTCGTCTATCGCGCGATGATAGTGGAGAGCGTCGAGGGGGAGAAGGTCCTTGTGGGGGAGGCCAATATCGGGGATACGAAGAAGGCGACCTTCAAGGATAAAGGCATAGAGGCCGGAAACACCTACCGCTACTGGGTAACCACGCTTTCCAAGACGGGCGAGGAGAGCAAGCCCTGCGGTCCGGTGGACGTGGTCACCTACGCCAACGTACCCCCCGCGGCTCCCCAGGGCCTGACGGCCGGGATCATGGACCCGGGCGTGGGGATCGAGTGGGCGCCCAACGGCGAGGTAGGCCTTGTCGGTTACCATGTTTACCTGCGCGGTGCCCAGGGCGCTTACAGCAGGTTGACCACGAGCCCGCTTAGCGAGACCTGCTATTACCACAGGACGGGGACCGCGGGCAGCGTCTACGCGGTGACCGCGGTGAACGGGTACGGCACCGAGTCGGCATACGCCGAGGTGACGGCGGAGCAGGTGGTGCCGGTGCGCTACGAGGAAGGCGACCCCGCCGTTACCGTCGAGGGGTACTGGGTATATGAGGCCCACCCGGACGCTTCCGGCGGGAAGATCAGGGTTGCCGGAAGCAAGGGTGACCGGCTCCGCTTCTCCTTTACCGGGCGCCAGGTGAAGATGATTTCCGCGAAGTACTGGACCTGTGGCTCGGCAAACGTGTACATCGACGGGAAGCTGGTGGCGACGGTGAGCCTCTACAACCACGACCTGGTCTTCGGGAACCTGGTGGTGAACGCCACCGGGCTGCCCTACGGGCAGCATGTGCTCACCGTGGAGGCGCTCGGAAGCGGCAACCCGGAGGCGGATTTCAACTTCGTGAACGTGGACGCTTTTGAGGTGTGGTGATCGGGCTGCGAAAGCCCGCGGAGATCCTGATCGCTTTTGGGAGCGATTGGCGGCAACGGGAGGCAAAGACAGGAGCTGCAAAAGAAGCTTACAAAGGGAGGCAAAAGCGTCGCCGGCAAAAGGGCCGCCCGCGCAGGGCGGCCCACCCATATCAAGCGCCGCGGTGTGCGCGGTGGCCGCGTGAGGCGGGCCGCTGTACATGGCCTATCGCTATCGCCAGCCCCCGGAGCACATGGTGTGCGCGGTGGCCGCGTGAGGCGGGCCGCTGTGCAAGGTGGCCGCGTGAGCCGGCGCATGTATAGAGGGGACGGTGGCCGGTATAATGCAGAGGAGAGGTTATTTTCCAGGCGCCGTGTGCGAGGGTAAAGGAGGCGGGACCGCTTTTAAGATGTATTCGTCAAGGCGCTTTACGGCTGGCGGGAAGATCATGCCCAAGGGGTGGGTGACCGCCGCGTTCGTTCTCCTCGGCGTGCTCCTCCTCGCCTCCTTCCTCTATCACCTGTCGCGGCTGGGCGGTGTGGAAGAGGGGGCGGGAAGCGCGGGAAAGGAAGGTTCTTCCATACAGATCAACCCGAGCCTGCCGTCCCCGGCGAGCGTGAAGGTGGCGGTGGAGAAGGGGGCCACCATCACCTGGGAGGGGCTGGACGACATCCGCGTCATCGGCTACAACATCTACCGCTACAAGGGGGATGGAGACTCCGGCAGCAGGATAAACGCCGCCATCGTCTCGGACACCGTGTACCACGATGACGAGGGGACCGTGTTCGACAGCTACGCCGTGGTCCCCGTGGACAGCAACGGCCGGGAGGGGGTGGCGTCCGCGCCGGTGGCGGCGGCGGAGAGGCCGCGCTCCATCTCCTCGCTCGAGCCCGTGCGGCAGCCGGAGAAGGTGGCCGATCACACCTTCCAGGAGCATGAACAGCAGCAGGGACAGGCCGCCGGAGGGATGCTGGACTGCACCTCGCCGGGGATGACCTATACCGGCGACTGGTACCTGGAGCATTACTCGGAGGTGATAGGGGGGACCCTCATGGTGACGCCCTATGCGGGCGACTACTTCACCTACACCTTCGCGGGAGAGAGCGTGGCCGTCGTCTCCACCCGCCACTGGAACTACGGCATCATGGAGGTCTACCTGGACGGGGAGCTGCGGGCCGAGGTCGACCTCTTCGCGGACGAGATAAGGACGGGGGAGAAGGTCTTCACCGCCTCGGGGCTGGGCCCGGGCGCGCATACCATAAAGCTGCTCTGCACCGGCCGCAACAACCCCTCCGCGTTCTTCACCTTCATCAACCTGGAAGCCCTGGTCGTTCAGTAGGACGGAAGGGCGGTCCGCCTCGCCTGACGCCCCTTCCATACCAAGGTAGAGGCCATGACCGCATAAGGGGAACGCCCCATCCCGCGACTTGCCTTGGAGGTCTGCGAGGAAAAGCCGCCACCTCGCGCGTGGGCTGAACGCCCCTACTTGGGGGGCGTGTAATAGTAATAGTGGTAGTAACCGTAGCGGGTGGCGGGGGCGATGTTGTTGATCACCAGCCCCAGCACGCGCGCTTCCACGCGGCGCAGCAGCTCGATGGTGCGGCGGGCGCTGTCGCGGGTGGAGCTGCCGTAGCACGCCACGACGATCACCCCGTCCACCGTGGGAGCCAGGGCCATGGCGTCGGAGGCCACCAACACCGGCGGGGAGTCCACCAGGATATAGTCGGCCGCTTCCTTCAAGCCGGCGAAGACCGCCCTCATGGCCTCGGAGGCCACCAGTTCGCCGGGGTTGGGCGGCTTGACGCCCGCGGGGAGGAGGAAGAGGTTGCGGCTCCCGGTCTCCTGCACCGCCTCCGCCAGGGGGACCCCCCCGGCCAGGACGTTGCTGAGGCCGCGGTCCGGCTGCACCTGGAAATATTTGTCGAGCATGGGCTTCCTCAGGTCGGCCTCCACCAGGATGACCCTCTTCCCCATCTCCGCCAGCGCGGCCCCCAGGTTGACCATCACCGTGGACTTGCCCTCCTCCGGCTCGGCGGAGGTGAAGAGGATGGTGCGCGTCTGCCCCTGCAGGTTGAGGAACTGAAGGTTGGTGCGCATGGTGCGGTACCCCTCCACCGCGGGGTGGCGGGGGCGCTCGCTGTAGATCACGTGGTGCGCGGGGAGTTCCCCGGGGGGGATGAAGGGTATCTCGCCGATGACGGGCACTCCGTAGTGCTGCTCGAAGTCCTCCCGCGTGTGGAGGGTGTCGTCGAGGTATTCCACCAGGAAGGCCAGGCCCACCCCCAGGATGAGCCCCAGGAAGAAGGCCAGCACCCCGTTGCGCACCGGCCGGGGGCTGGTCCGCGTCCCCGCGCTGGCCGGCTGGATGATCTCCAGGCCCCTCTGCTCCAGGGATTCCGCGATGCGCAGGGTCATGTACTTCTCGTAGAGGGAGGCCCACAGGCTCACCACGCGCTGCGCCTCCGCCTGCAGCTCGGCGGGCATGTTCCCCGCCGTGTACTGCTTGGCCCGCTCCGCCACCTCCTGGATCTGCTCTTCCACCTCGTTGATGCGGTTCCAGACCTCCTTGCGCGCCTCGCTTATCTGGCGGATGGCGGCGAGCTGGCGGCTGGCGATGTACTCCTCCGCGTAGGCCTGGGCGATGTCCCGTGACAGCGACGGGTTGTCGCTGTGGGCCAGGATGTCGAAGATGTTGGTGCGTTGCACCTGCTCCACGCTTATCATGGAGGCCAACTCGAGGGCGTCGGGCACCTGCTCCGGTATATAGACCTCCTCGCCGGCCTCGCGCTCGCGGGCGCGCTGCTCGTAGAGGAGCCGCAGGTGGGATTCCACCGCCTGGGCCATGGTCTCCGTCTTGATGATCTCCGTCTGGGTCTGGAGATAGCGGTCGGGATCGAAGAGGGCGGAGGTGAAGAAGCTCCCCAGCACCGACTCGCTGGCCGAGCTGACCTCGCTCAAGATCTGCACCCGCGACTCGTACACCGGGGACTGCAGGAAGGTGAGGATGAGGGTCACGGCAAGGATGACCCCCACCGTCCCCAGGATTATCCACCTGCGGTTGACGACGACGTTGATATAGTCCTTGAGCTCCATGCCACCACGACCTTCGCGGCCCCGTCGCCGGCTTCACGGCGCCGCTCGCGCGCCTTCGCCGCCGGGGGTTGTCCGCAGCCCGGCGATTCACGGGCCTTTCTCTCCCAACCCTTTCCTTCCAGACCTTTACATCTATTTATAATTGCATTCAGGGGCGGATGTCATTCCCCGCGCACGCCGATGCTCACGTGCCCCCCGTCCCGGCTCCTCCAGTACATGACCCGCTCGCAGATCACCGGCAGCGAGGACAGCACGAAGGTGGAGATGTCGCTCGCGGGGACCACGTCGTTGGCCTTGAGGGTGAAACGCGACCTGGGCCCCACCGGGAAGGAACGGAAGACGGTCTCGCCTCCCGGTTTCATGAAGGTGAAGGAGACCACGGCCCCGCCGTCGTTGGGGTTCTGCACCGTGATGTATTCCTCGAAGCCCCAGGCGGTGGTCCCCTCCGCCAGGTACCAGTGGGTGGAGGGCATGGGGGTGCCGATGGTGTCGTGGCCTCCCCGGGAGGTGGCCCCCCTCCAGTACATGGAACGCTCGCAGATCAGGGGCACGTTGGCGTAGACGTGGGTGGAGAGGTCGGTGTTCCCCAGCCCGGGGAGGGAGTCCACGTGTACGGTCTGGCGGGCGTTCGCGGGCACCATCAGGCCGAAGGGCCTCACGGCCCCGTCGGGAAGCATGAAATCCACGCTGACCACGGCGGGTTGCGCGTTGGGGTTCTGCACCGTGATGTACTCGTCGAACCCCCAGGCCGTGGTCCCCTCCGCCAGGTACCAGTCCCTGCTGGCCGAGGGCGTCCCGATGGTGGAGTGCCCCAGGTCGCGCCCGTAGCGGTACATGGCCCGCTCGCAGATCACCGGGGCCGTGGCCTCCACCTTCGTGGAGACGTCGCTCTCCTTCACCAGGTCGTTGACGAAGACCGTCTGGCGGGCGTATCCCTTGACCGGGAAGGAATGGGTCTGGGTGATGCCCCCCGGCAGCATGAAGGTGAGGGTGACGCCTGCGGTGGTGGGGTTGGGGTTCTGGATGGAGAGCCAGGTTTCGAAACCCCAGGCCGTGGTCCCCTCCGCCAGGTACCAGATGGGCGAGGGGGTGGTGACGCCGATGGTGTCATGGCCTCCGGCGCGGTTGTTCCAGTACATGGCCCGCTCGCAGATCACCGGCGCCGTGGCCTCCACCTTCGTGGAGACGTCGCTCCCGGGCACGAAGTGGTTGACGTTGATGGTGAAGCGGGCGTATCCCTCGATGGGAAAGGAGTGGGCCTGGGTGGCGCCCGCGGGCCTCATGAAAGTCACGTTCGCCGTCACCTGGTAAGGGTTGGGGTTCTGGATGACCACCCAGGTCTCGAAGCCCCAGGCGGTGGTCCCCTCCGCGAGATACCATATTTTGGAAAGAGGGGGAACGGTGTTGTTCACGCTCACCGTGCGGGAGTCGGAGGCGCTGTTGCCGTTGTTGTCGTAGGCGCGCGCCTCCAGCACGTAGCCGGGGGCGTCGGGATCCTGCCGCGTGTCCCAGTCCCAGCGGTAGGGCGCGGCGGTGTCGGTGTGGCGCAGCACGCCGTTCACCCGGTACTCCACGCGGTTTATGCCGTGGTAGTCATAGGCGCTGGCCTCCACCCCCACCGCCCCCGCCAGCACGGAGCCCTGGGTCACGTTGGCGATGGCGCAGGTGGGAGGGATGATGTCGCGTCCCAGGAAGACGAAGTGCTCGCCGCAGCCCGGGCGGGCGTTTCCCGGCCCGTCGCCCATGAAGGCGCTGGCCACCAGGTCCCCGTAGCCCTGGGGGTCGCCGTCGAGGTTGGCCGATGCGAGGCAGGCGCCGAAGGCGTCCCCGGATTCCGCCCCGTAGATGACCATGCCCGCCCCGGAGGCCAGGTCCAACTGGGAGGGCCACGCGGTGACCCCGTTGACCAGCCAGGCCGCCCCGCAGTTGGGCCTGGCCGTCCCCTTGCCGTAGCCGGTGCTTCCCACCGCGATGTCCCGCAGCAGGTCCCCGTTGAAGTCCAGGGCGTCCACGCTGTAGCCCGCCCCGGCGTTGGCCTCCGGCCCGTAGATGCAGATGTCCGGCGGCGTGGAGGCCAGGTCCACCGTGTGGGGGAGGTTGCCGCCGTAGATGACCTCCACCTCGCCGCAGCCGCCCCGGGCGTCTCCGGGGCCGTCCGCCCACATGGCGCCGAGCACCAGGTCGTCGAAGCGGTCGCCGTTGACCCTCTTCAGGGGCTGGC
>OGCI01001941.1_pt1 | contig 15338 bp, 13 predicted proteins | sample 1570021 | NCBI WGS metagenome assembly OGCI01 (sample SAMN06264664, study PRJEB24512) | hot springs metagenome | isolation source: Hot spring water | place: South Africa: Tshipise | collected 2015-06-21 | reverse complement strand
ATTCGTCCTCTGTCCGACGGCACCGGCGTGATCGAAGTGATTGAACCGCGCCACAGCGAACTGGTGCGCATGGATCCACGTCCGCGCGGCGAGTACCGTCAGATTTTACTTGCCAATATTGACCAGATCGTCGCCGTGTTTGCCTGTGCCAGTCCTGAACCCCGCCTGCGTATGCTTGACCGCTTTCTGGTGATTGCCGAAAAACAGGGCATTCCGGCGGTCATCATTGCCAACAAGGTGGACCTGGTGGGCATGGAGCGGGCGCGGGAACTCTTCAGTCTGTATCCGCCGCTGGGTTATCCGGTGATTTATACCTCCGTGCGGCAGGGTATTGGACTGGACGAGGTACGCGAATGCCTGCGGGGGAAGATTTCCGGGCTGGCAGGACCCAGCGGGGTGGGCAAATCCAGTTTGCTGAATGCCATTCAGCCCAACCTGGGTCTGGCGGTGCGCGAGGTTTCCGAAGCCAGCGGCAAGGGCAGACATACCACGGTGGTGCGGCAGTTATTCCGCCTGGAGATGGGCGGTTACGTGGCAGATTTACCCGGTCTGCGCGCACTGGCGCTGTGGGATACCCAGCCTGAAGAACTGGACGGTTACTTCCCCGAACTGCGCGAGCGGGTGGCGCAGTGTCAGTTCAGCGACTGTACCCACACCACCGAGCCCGGCTGTGCTGTGCTGGCGGCGCTGGAGCGCGGCGAGATCCATCCTGCGCGCTACGAGTCCTACCTGCGTATGCGCTTTGGCGGCGAAGAGTGAGGCAGAGCGCCCCGGAAATTCGGATAAATTGGATACTGGCACGCAACTTGCATTGCAATTTCATTACAAAGCCGTTCTGCCTCTTGCAGGATGTAATAGAGCGGTTATAATGAGGTCATCATTTCAGTTTGTCAGAGGAGTGTACTTATGAACAAGAAAATGCGTGTTGCTTATGCTGTCGTTTTTGCCCTGATCCTTGCTGCCCTCACCTTCGCCTATGCAGCGGCGAATACCGTGCCTGTGACCTATGCAGGCGATGGCTCCAGCACGACCAGTGGATATACAGTGTCCAATGTGCATTACGTCCTTGATACCACCAATCCCGCCAACATTGCTCAGGTGACCTTCACGCTGGATGCGCCTGCGACTGATGTGCGCATTCAACTGGTAACCGGTGGTTCCTGGTTCACCTGCTCAGTTTCCGGCGGCACAAACGTGACCTGCAATGTGAGTGGTGTGACTGTGCTGGCGGCAAACACCCTGCGGGTTGTAGCGGTTCAATAATTCTTTTCCTTCACTCATCGAGAAAGGGCGCGACGTCGAAGCCAGAGACCGCGCCCTTTCTTTAATCGCCGACAATGATGCGCAAATACCTGCTTACCCGCCGTGCCCTGCTGATCACCGCTCTCTCGCTGAGCGCGCTTGTATTTCTGTGGATTCTGCTGGCGCCCAGCCGCTTTGGTGGTGCGGTGGAGTACGTCATCGTCAATGGTGACAGCATGGAGCCGCTCTTTCACAGGGGCGATCTGGTGCTCTTGCGCCGTGCGCCGTTCTACGAGGTGGGGGATATCGTTGTGTACCGCTATCCGGGTATCGGGGCGGTCATTCACCGCATTGTGGATCGTCGTCTGGACCGCTTTGTCCTCAAGGGCGATCACAACACCTGGCTGGACGGCTATGAACCGACGCAGGAGGAGATTCTGGGGAAGTACTGGCTCTGGTTCCCCGGATTGGGTACAATATTTTTACAACTGCGCTCGCCCTGGGTGCTGGCTATTCTGGTCGGGGTGGGCAGTTTGATGTGGGGGCTCTCATTTATGCAATCGAAATGGACGGAACGACGTAAAAAAGCCAGAGCGCGGTTGGACGCCGCCGTGGTGGAAGCCCGGAAAGCCACAGCCCGGTTCGATACCGCCATTCTGGGGGCGGGAAAATGGCTTTCCGGCAGGCAGGAAGGCTTTCTGCTGGTGATGTACGTGGTGGGTATTCTGGCGCTGGTGCTGGGCGCGTTTGCCTTCACCCGCCCGGTTTCCCTGCAGGTTTCGGATCAAATGCTCTACCGGCAAACGGGCGCTTATACGTATACCGGTGAGGTCCCGCCGGGGGTGTATGATCAGAACCGCGTGGTCAGCGGCGGCGCGATTTTCCCAAAAGTATCCTGCGGCATTGACCTGGCCTTTGATTATCAACTGGAAAGTCAGCACCCCGCGCAGGTTTCCGGCACCTATCAACTGATGGCGGTGGTCAACTCCACCACTGGCTGGCGGCGCACGATACTGTTAAACGAACAGCCGGTTGCCTTCTCCGGCAAAGCCTTCAGCGGACAGGCTTCGCTGGACGTGTGCGAGGTGGAGAAGATGATTGCACAGGTGCAGGAAGTCACCGGTGCGCAGACCTTTCAGTATTTCCTGAATATCTACCCACAGGTACAGGTGAGCGGCACACTGGGCGGCATGGCGCTGGAAGACACCTTCAACGAACCCCTGTCTTTCACCGTTCAGCCCGATCAGATTTACCTTAACGCTCCTCTTAAAGAGGGTGCCAATCCACTCCAGCCGGTTAAAGAAGGCGCGCTGGTGCGCATGAAGACGGTGGACAACACCCTGAGCCTCTTTACCATGGATGTGCCGGTGCGCACCGCCCGTGCCCTTTCGGCGGTGGGGCTGGCGGTTGCCGCGCTGGGGATTGGCATGCTGCTGTATTTGCTCCAGCGGGCAGAGGGCAGGGATGAGAAAATGCTGGCAAAACTGGCAGTGGGCTCCCGCCTGGTGGAGGTGCAGGATCCGTTGAGCCAGGGAAGTGCCCGGGTGGTGCACCTGCCCGCGTTGAGCGATCTGCTCCGCCTTGCTGAACAGCGCGAAGAAGTGGTCTTCTTCCATTACGCCGCGCCGGTGGCAACGTACTACGTGCGCGATGGTGAGGTGCTTTACGTGCACCGCAAACTGGCGCCGGTAGCCCCGGAAGGCGTGGACGAATCGACCCGCCTGGAACTGCTGCGCGCGCTGGAGAACAACGAGTTTGCCCTGTACTTTCAGCCCTCGGTCTCGCTGGAGGATGGCAGAATTGCCCAACTGGAGTCTTTCCTGCGCTGGCGGCATCCTCAACGCGGTCTGCTTACACCGGGGCAGTTCCTGCCCGATGTGGAGCGTGCGGGCATGCTGATGCAGGTGGATCTCTGGGTTTTGCGCCGTGCCTGCGAGTATCTGGCGCAGTGGCGCGAAGCGGGCCTGCCGCTCTATCCCATTGCCATTAACCTCTCGGTGCAGTCGCTGGTTTCGGAGGGCTTTGCCGCTCAGGCGCAGGCGGTTGCCGCCGAGCTGGGCGTCTCACCGGAGTGGCTGTACCTGGAAATCCCCGAAAACGGGCTGGATATCAGCCCGGTGGGCGCGGGTAACCTGCGGCAACTGCGCGAAGCCGGATTTGGCATTGTACTGAATGCCTCGGAACGCCTTGACCTGGAAGCCCTGCAGGCTGGCGAAGAGATCCAGCAAATCAAACTGGGTTATCCCACCGTGCAGAAGTGGAGCATGGGCAACCAGATGGAGGAGCAGGCGCGCCAGTGGATTTCGCAGGCGCATCAGCGCAAGATTCGTGTGGCGGCGGTAGGGGTGGAGACCAGCCAGCAACTGGGCTTCTTCCGCCTCAATGCCTGCGATCAGGCGCAGGGCTACTGGATCAGCCCGCCGGTGGCGGCGGAGGATCTGCCCGCTTACCTGGCACAGAAACAGGCGCTGGTGAACCTTTCTCCCCGCTCCGGGTGAGGTCAGGATGCGGTGGTTGCGGATTCGAGGGATACTGGCAGTGTTGATGGTATTCGTTCTGCTGGGCGCAGTCTCGGCAGTGGCAGGCGCAAATGTCGTACCGGTCACCCGTCTTGGGATGATTACCCGTGTCAACACGCCCAACGATTTCCGTCCTCCTGCCTGTACAGCCAGTATGGCTTCCATCATCAGTGGGAGTGGCACCCTCACCGGTACCGGCGCCAATGATTTGATCCTGGGCAGTGCTGCTGGAGACGTTCTCTACGGGGGTCCGGGCAATGACTGCCTGATGGGCGGGGGCGGCTTTGACTGGCTGTTTGGCGAGGACGGCAATGATTATCTGAATGGCGGACCCGGCTTTGACCTGTGTTTTGGCGGCATCGGGGTGAACACCTACGATGCTTCTTGTGAAGTTCAGTGGTGAAAGAACGGTCATGAACATGCTGAGAATGGGTCGAAAGTGGCGGTGGGGCTGGCTGATCTTGAGCATCCTGATTCTGGTGGGCGCCATTTCGGCGTTTGCCGCCGCCAATATTGTGCCGGTGACTTACCTGGGCATGATTCTGCGCGCTAACACTGCCAACGACTTCAAACCCCCCGAGTGCGCCGCGCTCAACCTGAACAACATCGTGGTGGGGAGTGGCACGATTAACGGTACGAATCAGAATGACCTGATTCTGGGCAGTCCCTTTAACGATACGGTCAACGGGCGCAACGGCGCGGAATGCATTCTGGGAGGCGGGGGAAATGATTATATTGAAGGCAGACAGGGCAATGATGTCCTTCTGGGCGGTCCCGGCGACGATACTTTGATCGGCGGTCCCGGCAACGATACTTTGATCGGCGGTCCCGGCGACGATACTTTGATCGGCGGTCCCGGCAACGATTACTGTGAGGGCGGCGGGGGTGCCGATGTTCTGGATCCCTCGTGTGAGATTCAAATTCCATAAAGCCCCAGACCGGGGCTTTATCTTTTTGGTGGGGCTATTCCAGTGGAATGGAGGCGCCGCTCTGCGGGTAATCTACTTGCCGAAAACCCGCTTCGAGAATCTTTTCGCGCAGGGCAGTGGCGGCAAGTTGCTCGCCGTGCACCAGCATAATGCGCCGCAGAGAGCGGCGGCTTGCCAGGGCGTACTTCAACAGCATATCCTGTCCGGCGTGCGCCGAAAGCCCGCCAATGGTAGCCACCTCTGCCCGGCGGATGTAGGTCTCACCGAAAATCTTCACCTTGAACTCGCGGTCTGCCAGGCGACGTCCCAGCGTGTCGGGCGCCTGCCAGGAAACAATCATCACCGTGTTGCGTGGATCTTCCAGATTGTTTTTGAGATGGTGCAGGATGCGTCCGGTTTCCGCCATGCCCGATGCCGAGATGATCACCATTGGACCGGGCAAGCCGTTGAGGGCTTTAGATTCTTCCACATCGCGGATATAGGTGAGGGTGGGGAAGTCCAGCGCGGGGTGACGGTGCTCGCGGATGAACTTTCGGGTTTCTTCATCGAACAGTTCCAGGTGCTTCATGAACACTTCTGAGGCATTAACCGCCAGAGGACTGTCAACGTACACCGGCACAGCGGGCAGGTCTCCCTCGCTGATCATGCGGTTGAGCGAATACACAATTTCCTGCGTGCGCCCGACGGCAAAAGCCGGGATGATCACCTTGCCGCCGCGTTCAAAGGTACGCAGAGCCACCTCGCGGAATTCCGCGTATGCCGCTTCGGGGTCGCGGTGTGGCTTATCGCCGTAGGTGCATTCCATGAGCAGGTAATCTACCTGCTCCGGCAGAACCGGATCCTTCAACAGGGGCAGTTTTTCGCGCCCGATATCGCCGGAAAACCATACCCGGCGGCGGGTGCCGTTTTCTTCAAGGTCCAGAATCACACCTGCCGAGCCAAGGATATGCCCGGCATCTACAAAACGGGCATGGACCCCCGGGGCTGGCTCAAAGGTCTCGCCGTACTGCACGGGGACAAACAGCGGCGCAACGGCTTCGGCATCGGCGCGACTGTAGAGCGGTTCGATGGGTGGTTCGCCGCGACGCAGGCGTTTTTTGTTCAGGTACTCGGCGTCGGCTTCCTGAATGTGGGCAGAATCGCGCACCATGATGTCTGCCAGTTCGGCGGTGGCGGGGGTGGCGTAAATGGGTCCTTCATAGCCCTGTTTGACCAGATTGGGCAGGTTGCCGGAATGGTCAATATGGGCATGCGAGAGGATGACGGCATTCAGCCGGCGTGGGTTGAAGGAAAAGGTGCGGTTGCGTTCGTAGGTATCTGCGCGGTGACCCTGAAACAGTCCGCACTCCAGCAGTATCTTTGCCCCGTTAATGTCCAGCAGATGCTGCGAGCCGGTGACGGTTTGAGCAGCGCCGAGAATGCGAATGTTCATGGGTTTTTCTCTTTCACCAGCAGTTGAACGATTTCTTTTCCAAAGGTTTTCCAGCGCCAGGGCAGGTGCGCCATCTGTTTCTCCACTGCTTCGGGGGTGATGACATCGCACTGAGCCAGGGCTTGCATGGTTTCACGCGGCAGGATGACATCCGACTCTACCCCCATGCGTCTGCCGGCATCCTTGCGCCAGCGCTTGAGCATTTCCAGCCGTTTGAGCATCTGGTGGTTGGGGCGGGTGTGGTTGGGAGGCTGGGGCGCAGGACGTTCTCTGCCCCGCCGCAGGGCTTCCATGATGCCAAGCCCGTAGCGTTCCAGGTGCGCATAAGAAAGCCCCTGCACCTCTGCCAGATCTTCCAGCGTCTGCGGGTTGGCTTCGGCAATCTGCATTAACACCGCGTTGGAGAGCACCCGGAAGGTGGGCAGGTTGGCAAAGCGCGCCTGTTGTTCGCGGAACTCCACCAGTGCCTGAAGCAAACGGGCTTGCAGAGGTGGAATATCGGTGGTGTCGGCAACATCCCACCACATGGGGTGACGGGCTTCGGCAGGTGCGGCAGGCGTTTCGCACACGCGCACGAAATCTTCCTCTGCCAGCGCGCTCAAGCCGCGTTCTGCCAGTTCTTTTGCCAGCAGGTTGCGCAGGTCTATCAGGTAGTGCGTATCCAGTCGGGCATAGTTGAGCATGGCGGGTGGGAGCGGGCGCCGTGCCCAGTTGGCGCGCTGGTAGCGCTTATCCAGCGTGACCCCGAAAGTTTCCTCCAGCAGTGCCGCCAGCCCTACTTCGCTCCGCCCGAGGATGCGGGCGGCAATCATGGTATCAAAAAGGTGGGTGAAGGAGAAACCAAAATCGCGCTTCAGACAGAGGATGTCGTACTCGGCAGCATGGAAGACTTTTTCAATGCGGGGGTTGGCGAAGATTTCATCCAGTGGCGAGAGGTTTACCGATGCCAGCGGATCCACCAGATAATCAGCGCCGGGAACAGAGAATTGAATCAGACAGATTTGTTCCTGATAGGCGTGCAAGCCATTGGATTCGGTATCCACAGCCACCTGTTCGCAGGTGAGCAGGTGATTCATCATCCGCCGGAGGGCGGCAGGGGTGGCTACCCAGATGGGAACAGCAGAATCTTCCATGTGCATGGGGGAAATTATAACAAGAAAGGGGGCATTCTTTGCAGGCGGGTTTTTCTTCTCCGGATATAATTTCCCCTATGAAGCACTGGTGGACTGCCCTGCGCGCCCGCGCAGAAGCCCTGGAAAAAGAAGCCCGGGTGCTGGTGCTGGCGTATCGTCATCCGCGCACGCCGTGGTATGCCCGGGTGCTGGCGGTGCTGGTGCTGGCGCACACCTTCAGCCCGGTAGATTTGATTCCCGATTTCATCCCCGTACTGGGGTTGCTGGACGACTGGATCATCACCCCGCTGGGCATTGCTCTGGTGATTCGTATGATTCCTCCAGAGGTGATGGCAGAAGCGCGTCAGCAGGCGGAGGGACGCGGCGGTATAGACCCCTCCCTGCGCCGCCTCGGGGTAGCGCTGGTCATTGTCCTCTGGCTGGTTGTACTGCTCTGGCTGGGTAAAGCCATTTGGGAGTGGAGAAAAATGGGAGGGTAACAATGCCCTCCTCTGATGAGGATGCAGAAATAGCGGTGTTGAAGGTTATACGGGTTGTATCTCCAGATCTTGAATGCGTACGACTTCAGGGTCGCTGACGTATTGAAGCAGCCGTAATCCTTCCAATCGAATCAGTTCAGGAAGGATGGTCTGGTATATTTGACAGTTGGGAGAACGATGATAGGGACTGCCCATCATCCTCCGGGTTTCCAGCGGACATCCTCCGCCGCACCAGTAACGCCAGGGACAGGCGGCGCACTCTCCGCGTTCGTCCACAGGGGGATTGCGGAAGCGGGTTTGGTTGGCGCGGACATGGGATAACGGGTCGGCGGCGAACACGTTCGTTACCGGTTGGTGAAGGAGCATCTGGCACTGGGCTACCTCACCCTGTGGAGTGAAAACCAGATAATCTGAGCCAGCGCCACAGGGCAGGGTATGAGGATAGGCGAGGGTGGTGCGATCCAGAATGCTCAACAGGCTGAAGCGGGGAAGGTTGTTTTCAACAACCTTCAGGGCGCTTTGAATGCCTGACAGAATGGCCTCGTTTTCGAGTTGCAAATCGGTATGAGATTGGGAGAGAACACTCTGGCGGTAAAAATTTAACTGGAACGGCAGTTCTCTTTCCAGAATCCACGCCATCAGTTCCGCAAGTCCGGCGGCATTCCTGCCGGTCACCGTGATGGAAATATTCGGACGGATGCCATGGGCTAACGCCAGTTCAACAGCGCGAGAGACTTTATCGAAGGATCCTTTTCCGTCAGAAAAGCGGCGCTGAGAATTGTGCCATGCTCCCATGCCATCCATGGAAATCATTAAGCGAATGTTTCGGTCTTTCAATGCCCGTATCATGTGGACAGTCAGGAGCGTGCCATTGCTCAACACCGTTTCTTCCAGAAAAATTTTGTGGCTGTTTGCCAGTGTTCGGGCTTGTTCGTGCAGTTCAAGGATGAGCGGAAAACGCAGGAGCGGCTCCCCTCCGGCGTACATGATCTTGACTCTGGGGTAGGCATGCAGGTTTGCCGAGCGAAACAGCGCCTGGACAGCGGAATACCCGGTGGCGGCGTTCATGTCCTGTGAGTGATGGGGCAGGTAGCAGTAATCACAGCGCAGATTACAGCGGTCGGTCAAATGAAACCATGCGCTCAAGGTTTTCAGGCAGGGAAGATCGGAGGCTGGCGTGAGAATGGGAAAGAGTTCTGGAAGGGAATGGACTGGAGAATGGGTCGAAACGGGCTTAATGGGGGCTAACCTGTATAAAGGAGTGATGTTTTCCGGCTGGAGGGCGGTAACGCCGTCTCCTTCAGGTGTGAACATGGCAAACGAAAGCAAGGAATAGGATGAAGTCCCGGAAGGTAATGGAATACCGGGATGGTCATTCACAACCTTTTGCAAAGGGCTATCACAGGCACAGTCTCCATTTTCTACAAGGGAAGATGGTGAGTCACAGGCACAGTCTCCCTCTCCCACAGAAAAACGCGCAGGATTCAATACCCCCTGCATGACCTGGATTTTCATGAATTCCTCCCTGCATTCCCCTTTGCGTACTTTTTATTTTAGAGAAAAATTCTGCAAAATAGAAGGATGATTTTTTTTGGATTCTGGCAGAGGGAAAAAGTCAAACCGCCCTCTAAACTTTCCTGAGGGCGGCTTGAAAAGGACTGTGAAAGAAACCCTGCTTTAACTCAGCGCAAAGGGGGTAAAACGGGTGTGCAGGTCGTAGTAGTCCTCGTTCTCGGCGCGCTTGAGCGCGTTGACGATTTGATAGGTCAGCGGGGTCATGACCACTTCCACGCCCACTTTAAAAATGTAATTGGTCAGCGTGAGCGTACCGAAAAGAGACCAGGGGAAAACCCCCGTCAGGGTGGCTACCAGAATGAAGACAAGGGTATCCACCCCCTGTCCTACCAGGGTACTGCCGATGGTGCGCATCCACAAAAAGCGCCCCTGAGTCAGCACCTTCATGCGTGCCAGCACAATCGAATTGCTGAACTCGCCAGCCAGATAGGCGATTAAACTGGCAATCACAATGCCGCCGGAGAACATCCCGCTCAGAATGGCATCGTAGGCGCTTTGCCCGGCATATTCCTGCCAGGTAGCCTCTCCGGGCAAGCCGCGTACCACCCAGAAGATGAACGCGCTCAACGCCAGCATGGCAAAGCCCGTCCAGATGACCCGCCGTGAGCGGCGAAAGCCGTACACCTCGGTCAGCACATCGCCAAAGATGTAACTGATGGGGAAAAGCAAGGTGCCCGCGTCGAACGCCAGGGGAATGCTGCCAATGGAGATCCCCCAGTCCACAATTTTGGCGGACGAAGCAATGTTGCTGACGATCAGCACGGTCACAAACAGCGCCATCACCAGGTCAAGGTACCGGTAAGATCGTTCTGTGTTTTGAGAGGTGGTCATTCTTCCTCCAAAAAACAAAGGTTGTTTCCAGTGCGCCCCAAGTATACCTGAATTCCTGTCAACGGCGAGGCAGTTTTCTCTTTAAGTGCGCGTCTCCCCTGTAAATTCCCGTGCTTTTTGGTAAACTTACCTTCGATATGGAGCATATTCGCACCCTTGAGGAATTTCCCCGTGGACGTACTTTTTTGACCGTGGGCACATTTGATGGCGTTCATCGCGGACATCAGGTCCTGCTGACGGCGCTGGCGCAGGCGGCGCATCAATCCGGTGCGCAGAGCGCCGTGGTGACCTTTTTCCCTCATCCGGCGGTGGTGTTGCGCGGCTTGCCTCAGCCCTATTACCTCACCTCTCCCGAGGAACGCGCCCGTTTAATGGGCGCATGTGGGATTGATGTGGTGTTGACTCTGCCCTTTACCCGTGAACTGGCGGCGCTGAGCGCCCGCGAGTTTGTGGAAATGCTCCGCGAAAAAGCCGGCATGGAATCCCTCTGGGTGGGCTACGATTTTGCGCTGGGACATAACCGTGAGGGAAATGTGACGGTTCTCCAGCGTCTGGGCGAGGAACTGGGTTTCAGTGTGCATGTCTTGCCGCCGGTGGCGCTGGACGATACGCCGGTCTCTTCCAGTTTGATTCGCTCCGCGCTGGAAAAGGGGGATGTGGTCACAGCGGCGCGCATGCTGGGACGTCCTTATGCCATTGAAGGCGCAGTGGTGCACGGGGATGCTCGCGGACGCACCCTCAATATCCCGACCATCAACGTGGCGTTTTGGGCGGAACAGCGCCTGCCTGCCTTTGGCGTGTACGCCTGCCGGGTGGAGGTGGAAGGGCGCGCGCTGGACGCGGTGGCAAACATTGGTGTGCGCCCCACCTTTGAAAATCCAACCGGTGAAGTGCGCCTTGAAGCCCATTTGCTTGATTTTTTTGGCAATCTGTATGGCAAAACAGTGCGCCTGCAGTTTCTCGCTTTCCTGCGCCCCGAGCGTCGCTTTGAATCCGTAGAGGCGCTGGTGGCGCAGATCCAACAGGATATCCAGCATGCCAGGGAGGTGTTGACCCATGCCGCTTAGCCGTCAGGTCTATCTGCTCGATTCCATGCAATTACCCCCCGAGACCATTGCCGTTGCCTTTGCCAAAACCTCGCGCTCGCCGCAGTCCTTCCGCGAAATTGCGGCGGAACTCACCGATGAGAAGAGCGCCGAGTTCCACGAGAAGTGGGTGGTAGGCTACGGACACGCCTCGGTGGCGGAGCATGCTGTCCTGCACATTGCTGTGGAGAACATCTCCCGCCTGGCGGTGGAGTGCCTGGAGTCGAACCGGCTGGCTTCTTACACCGAAAAATCCACCCGCTACCAGAAGTGGGATGCTCAGGCTTACTGCCTGCCCCCCGAACTGGAAACGCACCCTCTGCGCGCGCTGTATGAAGACACCATCGGGACGCTGTTTGAGACTTACCAGCATCTGCTCGAGCCGGTGCGCCAGGTGGTGGAGCATCGTCAGCCGCGCCGCGAAGGCGAGGGTGACGCCGCCTACGACCGCCGCATCCGTGCGGAGTACGTGGACGTATGCCGTTTTGCCCTGCCGGCGGCGGCGCTCGCCAACGTGGGGGTGACCATCAACGCCCGCGCGCTGGAACATGCCCTGCGCAAAATGCTCTCCCATCCCCTGGCGGAGGTGCGGCAGGTGGGTGAGGAAATCAAGCAGGTTGCGCTGGAGCGCCTGCCCACCCTCATCCGCTACGTGGAGCCGGTTGCCTACCTGCAGCAAACCGCCCGCGATCTGACCCGCATGGCGGGCAACTTCCCGGCTTCCGAAGAGACCGACTGGTGCCGTCTGCTTTCATGGGACGCACAGGGCGAAGACCGCATCCTGGCGGCGGCGCTGTACCGCTTTGGGCATATGCCCTTTGCTCAGGCTCTACAGGCGGTTCAGAGCGCCTCGTCGGAACAGCGCGCTCAATGGGCGGAGGCACTGCTGGGCGGGCGTGGCAGGTATGATATACCCCTGCGCGAACTGGAGTACGCCTTCTTTACCGTTGATCTCCTGCTGGATCAGGGGGCTTATTTTGAACTCAAACGCCACCGCATGATGACCCAGACCGCTCAGCGGTTGAGTACCCTGCACGGGTATGCCCTGCCGCGGGCGATTCTCGACGCGGGTATGGCGGATACCTTCCGGCTTGCCATGCGCGCCGCGCACCGCGCCTATTTGCGCCTCTCCAGCGATTTGCCTGAAGTGGCTTCTTACGTTGTTCCCAATGCCTTCAACCGGCGGGTCTTGTTGCACTTCAACCTGCGTACGGCGATGCACTGGCTTTCTCTGCGCAGTGCCCCCAATGCCCATTTCAGCATGCGGCGGGTGGCTCAGCGGGTGGCAGAAGACCTGCGCAGGGTACTGCCCACCCTGGGGCGTTATCTGATGGCGGAAGAAGGGGAGTCCTGGCAGGCTGTGGAAACCGTCCATTTTGCCGCCACTGCCGAACGCCCCGAATGAAAGAAGGAAAAACCATGCCTGCAACCTGTGATGAACTGTTAAGCGAACTGCGCTCTGCCCGCGCCGAACTGCTGGAGGTTCTGGAGAGCATCCCCGAAGCAGAGCGGGAAACCCCCGGCGCCTGTGGAGCCTGGACGGTGAAAGACGTACTGGTGCATCTCAACCACTGGGAAGGTGAGATGGTCACCCTGTTGTACACCCTCAAGCGCGGAGCGCCCATAACCAGCATCCTTCTTGACCCGAAACTGGATGTGGATGCCTGCAATGCCCGCTGGGTGGAGATGGCCAAAGACCGCCCCTGGGAACGGGTATGGAGCGACTTTCTTGGCGTCCATACGCAGTTACTGCGACGGACGGCGGAGTTTCGCGATGATCAGTTGTTTCAGCCGGGACTGCATCCCAGACTGGGCAAAACGCCCCTCTGGCGACTCATCGCGGTGTGCGCTTTTGAACATGAACGCGAACATGCCGCAGGCTTGCGGGCATGGAAAGGTTCTTTAAAAAACGTCCAGTCAGGATAAGACGGAAGGTTCTCATATCATTCCGCATTTGCCTCTCAAAGGTGCAGAAACAGGCTTGATCTCTGGCAGGACTTTGCGGGTGACGTGAGGCACGCATGAAATCTTTATTTGCAATGGGGAGGGTTTTGAGGGTATGGATTTGAACCGCATCACCAGTTTCAAGAGTTTCCGCCAGAAGATGAGCGAAATGTGGAAGAGCATTGACTTCTCACGCGAGTCGGTGCAGGATTATCTCTATGTGCTGATCGGGGCGTTGGTGCAGGCATTTGCCATGCGATTGTTCCTCATCCCGGCGCAACTGGTCAGCGGCGGGGTCAGTGGCGCGGCGCAGTTGATTAACCACTATACCGGCTGGCCCATTGGGTTGATGGTCTTCATCGGCAATGTGCCGTTGTTTGTTCTGGGCTGGCAACATCTGGGTGGTCCCCGCTTTGCTTTGCGCACGGCGCTTTCTATCGTTGCTTTTTCCTTTTTTACGGACTTTCTGGCGCTCTTCCTGCCGGCGGATGGTGTGGTGCATGATCTGGTGCTGAACTGCCTCTACGGGGGCGTGGTGATGGGGGTTGGATTGGGGTTTGTGTACCGCGGTAAAGGCACCAGCGGTGGCAGTGACATTCTGGGGCGCATTCTCAACGAACGGCTGGGGATTTCCATCTCGCAGGCATATCTGGCGACCGATTCGGCGGTCATCCTTTCGGCAGGGTTTGTCTTTGCCTGGGAAAATGCTCTCTACGCCCTGGTGGTAACTTATGTCAGTGGTCTGGCGGCGGAGATGGTGCTGGAAGGTTCAAACGTTTTCCGCACCGCCATGATCATTACCAGCCGTCCAAAGGAAGTGGCGGAAAAAATCCTCTACGAAATGGAACGCGGAGTTACCTTTTTAGAGGGAAGAGGCGGTTACACAGGCGCTCAGCGCGAGGTACTGTACTGTGTGGTTACCCGCTCGGAGATCAGCCAGATCAAGTCCATTGTGAAAGCGGTGGATCCCAACGCATTCATGGTCATCGGGCAGGCGCATGAAGCGCTGGGCGAAGGTTTCCGTCCGCTCCAGTAGCGCAACCGGGCTCGAGGATAGGGGTTCCTTCACTGTAGAACCCCCAATATTACAATCATCAGACAATTTATGACATTTCTTATTGAAAAAGTTCCGCGTTTTCTATATACTGAATGTATTCCAGCGTTAGAGAACGCGGATTTTGTTATTCCAGCGAGAAAAAAATTCAGGTTCAGCCCTTTGGATGGGCATGCTGTATATCAAATGTCTTTTTCTGGGGAGTGAAGATGCCTGAGAAATACGATTTAATCATTCGTCGGGCGCAATTGCGCCGTACCCCCGCCGGACAGTGGATGGATATTGCCATTGCCGATGGCGTCATTGCTGCCATTGCCCCTCATGTGGATGGGATCGCCGCTCAGGAACTGGACGCCGCTGGTGGGCTGGTTACCGAGTCCTTCGTCAACACCCATCTGCACCTGTGCAAGGTGTACACCCTGCAGATGATGGACGAGGAAGCCCTCAAAGACTATCACGGTGCCGATATGGGCAAAGCCATGACCGCCATTGAACTGGCAGCGCGCGTCAAGGAAAAATATGACGAGCGCTGGATCATCGAGAACGTGCGCCGCGCCCTGGTGGATGCCGCCCGTTACGGCAATACCCATATTCGCGCCTTTGCCGATGTGGATAGCAAAGCCAGACTGGAAGGGGTCAAAGCCCTCATCCGCGCCCGCGAAGAGTTCCGTGGGATTGTGGATATTCAGGTGGTAGCCTTTGCTCAGGACGGCATGGTGCGTGAACCCGGCGCCAGAGAGTTGATGCATCAGGCAATGGAACTGGGCGCCGATGTGGCTGGGGGCATTCCCTGGATTGAGTACACCGAAGAGGATATGCGTCAGCACGTGCGCGAAATTTTTGACCTGGCGGTGGAATTTAACAAGGACGTTTCCATGCTGGTGGATGATGCCGGAGATCCCGGTTTGCGCTCCATTGAGATGATGGCGCTGGAGACCATCCGCCGCGGCTGGCAGGGACGCTCGCTGGCGCATCACGCCCGCGCCATGTCCATGTACCCCACGCCGTACTTCCAGAAACTGGCGGCACTGCTCAAGAAAGCCGGCATGGGTGTGGTGAGCGACCCCCACACCGGTCCCCTGCATGCCCGCGTACGCGAATTACTTGCTGAAGGG
>OGCI01001934.1_pt1 | contig 15390 bp, 16 predicted proteins | sample 1570021 | NCBI WGS metagenome assembly OGCI01 (sample SAMN06264664, study PRJEB24512) | hot springs metagenome | isolation source: Hot spring water | place: South Africa: Tshipise | collected 2015-06-21 | reverse complement strand
AAAAGAAAAGCTCGAAAAAGAACCAAAAACTCGCAGAAAAAGGAATTAATCAGAAAAACTATCTTTTATTGAGAAGGTTTCAGTTACATCTGGTAATGTTAATGATAATCAAGAGTTCGATTACTTAACCGAAGATTTGCCTGCAAAATCTCAAGTCACAGCTGGATAAGGAGTATGATATCAATAAAAATCATCAAAGAGTTAAAGAAAAACAATCAGAATCATTTATTATCCTCAAAAAGATTTGAAAGGATCCAAAGCTTTTAATCTCATAAAAGCACCTTAAAATCAAGAAAAAGAACCAAAACTTGTTTCCTGAGCACAGGTTTCAAGGAGAAATCTTACTAAAACTTGTTTTCAGAAGAAAAGTCTTAATTAGGAGAGGGGATTATTCAACACTCTCATATTCATTCATAGCCGTTTCTCCAGTCTCATTTTATCCCTCAATAAATCCGCCAAGCAAAATGTCGCCTAACAAGTATTAGACGAACTTGTTGATTTCGAGATTTATTTGTGCTAAAATATTTATGAAAAGTTTGAATTATAAATGGGTTATAAAATTTATGGATGATTTTGTGAAACTTATCCAAATTCTCAAACTTAAAGGGTTTTCGAAGAAGACAATTAGATCCTACATTTATTACATAGTAAACTTTCAAAGTTTGTTAATGTCTGTCAATCAAAGTCACTGCGAAGTCACTGGAATTTTTCGGCCATAAACGGTTGGAAACAACACAAATTTACACCAAAGTTAGTAGCCAAAATTTACAAAAAATTAAAAGTCCGTTAGATAATTTGAGAAATGTTGACAAAACTCAAGAAAAAAGTATATAATCTTTTAGAGAAGATTCCGAAAGGCAAGGTGACAACTTATAAAATTTTAGCTAAAGCGGTTGGCAGGCCAAAAAATTGGCGGCAGATTGGACAAATTTTAAAAGAAAATTTGTTCCCAGAAAAATTTCCTTGCTATAAAGTAGTAAAGTCAAATGGAAAAATCGGTGGTTATTTTCAAGGGATAAATAAAAAGAAAAAATTTCTCAAGAAGGATGGGATAATAATTAAAGGTAATAAAGTTCAAAATTTTAACAGTTATCTTTTTAAAAATTTCTAATTATAATTTGGGATTTTAAAACTTTATGATTGAATATCTTCAAAAGCCAAACCTAATGCCACAATTACCAGGACCAAACAAAAAAAATAAAAAGAAAAAATCTTTTTTTCAGCACTCCGTCTTGTTAATAGTGGTAATTAGTTTTCTGGTTGGCTCCATATCCGGAGCAGCTATTAGTCTAATTATCAGTAGTTTAACCTTTCCTCAACTGGCTCAAACTATTAATAAAGAAGAAATAGAAAAGGGTCCATTAGTTGATCAACCCGAAAATTCAGTTTTAAAAGAGAAAATAAAAGTCATTGATGAAGAATCAGCAACGATAAAAGTCGTTGAGAAAGCAGCGCCGGCAGTAGTTAGTGTTGTTGTTACTCAAGAAGTTTCTCGTTATATTATTGAATGGTCACCTTGGGAAGAATTTTTTCAAGAAGGATGGCCTTTTGAGTTTAAAATTCCACAACCAAAACAGACGCCTAAAAAAGAAAAACAACAAGTCGGCCGAGGCACAGGTTTTATTATTTCTTCTGATGGCTTAATTTTAACTAATAAACATGTGGTTTTTGAAAAAAAAGCTGACTATTCAGTTATTACTAACGAAGGCAAAACTTTACCAGCCAAAGTTTTAGCCACTGATCCATTTAATGATATTGCGGTGATGAAAGTTGAAGCGAAAAATTTACCAACCCTGCCTTTAGGTGATTCAGATAAAATAAAAATTGGTCAAACTGTTATTGCTATTGGTTTTGCTTTAGGTGAATTTAGAAATACCGTAACCAAAGGCGTGGTTTCAGGTATTGGCCGAAAAATTACGGCTGGTGGCGGTGGCCGGGTTGAACCGTTAGAAGATGTTATTCAGACTGATGCGGCGATTAATCCAGGTAATTCTGGCGGGCCACTTTTGAATCTACGAAACGAAGTAATTGGGATTAACACAGCTATGTCTTTAGAGGGACAACTAATTGGTTTTGCTATCCCGATTAATGTTGCAAAATATGTTGTTGAATCAGTCAAAAAATTTGGTCGAGTAGTCAGACCATTTTTAGGTGTTCGCTATATTTTGATTAATGAAACGATTGCTAAAACTAAAAATTTACCAGTTGATTACGGTGCTTTAATTGTTCGTGGTGAAACACCAACTGATTTTGCTGTGACGCCAGGCTCAGCTGCTGATAAGGCAGGATTGATGGAAAATGACATTATTTTAGAATTAAACGGCCAAAAAATTACAACCGAAAGTTCTTTAGCCAAAATGATTCAGAAATTCAAAGCAGGCGAGGAAGTAACCTTAAAAGTTTTATCAAAAGGAAAAGAAAAAATTGTTAAAGTCTTTTTAGGAGAATATAAAGAATAATTTTAAAATTCCAAATTCCTAATTTGTCCCTGGTCTTCCAGAGCCTTTAATTTTTTATTCCTCGTCCTCCTCTTTCCCTCCTTTTATTTTTGATTTTTTTCCTAAAAACAAAAATCGCCGCGATTTTTGCGGCTCATTTCTTCTTATTTAAAATAAGCAAAAATCAGCCGCCGCAGCGAATAATAAGAGCTAATTTATTGAATTTTTGATTATCCATAAGATAGAAAATTATACTTTCTTAAAAGTCCTTGTCAAGAAAAGTTATCCACAGTCTATAGTTGCTTTTTTATTTCATAGTTTTGAGAATGTTGAACAATTCAACATTCTCACCCTGAACGGAGTGAAGGGTCTTATAAATAAACGTGTGAGATCCTTCGCTGACGCTCAGGATGAGAGCGTTTCACAATTGTTCAACGCTCTCAGTTTTATAATTATTATACCCCACTGGGGTGGGTTTAATAAATTAAAATTTAAAAATTTAAAATGAAAAATTATGAAATTAGCGTTCAAAAAACAAATTTTAAATAGGATAAATTATTTAAAGGGTCATTTAGAGGGTGTAAGAAAAATGATTGAAAAAGATGCTTATTGTATTGATATTATCAAACAAAATGAAGCGGTAGTTGCTGCAATTAAAAAAGTCAACGAGATGAATTTGGAAAGTCATTTCAATACTTGTGTTGCTGAGGCAATTAAGAGTAAAAATAAAAAGGAACAAAAAAAGAAAATTAAAGAACTTTTAGAAATTTTTAAAAATTCTAATAAAAAATAAAATGGAAAATTTTAGCAAGCAAGAAAGTTGCTGTCCAAAAAAAGATTCAAAAACAGAGAAAAAGGGAATTTTAGCTGATTTTGCCTATGGAATTCTTCCCCATACTTTTTGTATTGCCTTTATAATATTTTCAGTAATTGGCAGTGTTACTGCTATCACCTTTTTTAAAAAATTCTTACTTAATCCTTATTTCTTTCATATACTTAATAGCTCTTTCATTAGTTTTTACTACAATCTCATCAGAAATGGAAATGGAAATTATGCCTCCATCTTCAATTCCCGGTATTGATGTATCCATAGTTTTATTGATAACTGTCACGGCCTTTATCTTAGGGGCGCTACTTGGAAAAGCAATTTCTCGAAAGAAGACAGAATAGTTTTGGAGTTTTTTAAAAAACTAGCATACTAAACAATACAGTATTTTTTTGCTTTTTTTGGCTTTGTGGCTCCTCGATGCTTTTAGGAAAGTCAAAGAAAATTTTTAGAAATTTTAATTTCTTTAAATCTATGTGTGATACTTGCGGTTGCAGCTTAAGTTTTCCACAGGTGTCTTGTTGACACCTTTCCTTGTTAGTAATAAAATCTAAATAGAAATAATTACTGATAAACAATTAATAATATGGAAACCAAAATAAAAGCAGAGTTAAAATCCGGACATCCTCTTCATACTTTAATCAGCGAACATGAGATAATTTTAGATTTTGTTGATGAATTAAAAAAAAGTGAACCTCCGTATCTTAGAAATGAAAGAAGAGAATAATATTCTTTATCCAATGGCTTTGGAAGCGATTAAAGAAGAGAATGTTTGGCAAGAGATGAAATCAAAATGTGATAAAATTGGCTACTGTTGTTTCACTCCAAAAGTTTAAAATTTTGAATTTAAATGAAGACAAAAACAATTGAAAGAATTACCAACCAAAAAAAGATTATTTTAGATTATTTAAAGAGTGTCGATACTCATCCTTCAGCCGAAAAAGTTTATTTAACAGCCAAAAGAAAATTGCCCAGAATTAGCCGGGGGACGGTTTATCGAATCTTAAAAAATCTTAAAGAAAAAAATGAAATTTTTGAGATTCCAGCCGGCACCGCTCACTACGATGCTGATTTTTCTTCTCACGCTCATTTTATCTGCCAAAAATGCAATCAAATTTTTGATATCTTCGATATCTGTAGCAAATGTGACATTCTAAAAACTAAAAAAACAAGGGTCGGCAAAATAAAAAATTATCAAGTTTATTTTTATGGAGAATGTAAAAATTGCAAAAAAAGGAAAACAATTCTGCCACGATTGTCAAAAAGAAATTAAAGTAGAAGGCAAAGAAATTAAAAATGGAGTTTTGCTTGCGTATGAAAACGGGACAGAGAAAATATTAATTTTTAAGTGCAATGATTGTTTTCAAAAAAGCGAAGAATTAAAAAATTATCAGAGTTGCGAGGTCTACTCAAGGGTAGTTGGATATTTGCGACCAGTTCAGCAGTGGAATCTTGGGAAAAAGCGAGAATTCAAAGAAAGAAAAGAATATATTGCCCCACAGGGGTGTTGCTGAAGTTGCTGAATAATTAAAACGTGCAGGGTCAAACCCGGCACCCTGAGGATTCGTATATATTATGAAAAATTACGGAGAAATAAAAAATTTGCCTTTCAAAGAGCTAAAGGGAATTTCTCAAAAGACGATTGAGATTCATTGGGGCAAACTCTATCAGGGATATGTTAAGAAGTGGCAGGAGATTCAAGAAAAATTAAAATCGGTTGATTTGTCTCAAAGTAATGCTGTCTTTTCTGAACAAAGAGAATTAAAAGCAGAGGAGACCTTCGCCGCTAATGCCATAATTTTGCATGAGGCCTATTTTGATATTTTGGGCGGTGACGGAAAACCAGATGGAGAAATTGTTGAAGCGATTAAAAAAAATTTTGGCTCTTTTGAAAAATGGCAAGAAGAGTTTAAAGCTCTTGGCTTGGGTTCTCGCGGCTGGGTGATTTTGGCTTATGATTTTAATGACGGAAAATTGAGAAATTACATTGCCGACGCCCACAATCTTTACGGCATTTGGGGAGCGGCACCAATTTTGGTCTTGGATATGTATGAGCATAGTTATTTCATCGATTTTGGTTCGGATAAAAAATCCTATATTGAAACTTTTTTTCAGAATCTAAATTGGAAGGCAATAAATAAAAAATTCACCCTGTTAAATCCGCCAAAGGCGGTGCGGCAAAGCCGCAATTTAACAGGGTAAAGGTCGAGTCGTTTTAAGTTTAAAATTCAAAATTTATAATTCATATGGGTTACGTAGCAAATATCGAAAAAATAACCAAAAAAAACAGTAATTTCCGAAAGGTTTTATATACGGCTAAACACAGCCAGTTGGTGGTCATGAGTTTGAAGCCCAGAGAAGAAATTGGCGAGGAAGTGCATGATTTAGACCAGTTTATTAGAGTGGAAGAAGGTAAAGGGAAGGTGGTTTTGGACGGAGTAGAACATTTAATTGAAGATGGCTCGGCAATTGTCATTCCCGAAGGAACCCGACACAATGTGATTAATACTTCTTCGGACGAAGAGATGAAACTCTACACCATTTATTCTCCGCCGCATCATCGTGACGGTGTAATCCACGCCACCAAACAGGAAGCTATGACCGACGATGAACATTTTGACGGTAAAACCACGGAATAGAAATATCTGACAACAAATATTAAAAAATAATCGGTCATATTATTCCTCTCTTGATAAATGATACCCCCAGGGGGTATCATTTAATATATGAGAAAAGAAATCAAAAAAAGAGCTATTCGAAGATTTAAAATCTTAGAGGGGCAGGTTCGGGGGCTGCAAAAAATGGTTGAGAAAGAGGAATATTGCATAAAAATTCTTCAGCAAACATCAGCCGTCAAACAGGCCCTTTTGGGCATTGAAGATTTGATTTTGGAAAACCATCTCTCTACCCACGTAATTGAACAAATCAAATCCGGTAAAGAAACAAAAGCGATCAAGGAAATTATAGAAATTTATAAATTATCAAAAAGGAAATGAAAAAACCCAAATTATACAAATGCCCTGAGTGCGGTTTTTGGTATAAAGAGAAAAAGTGGGCGGAAAAATGCCAGGCCTGGTGTAAAGAACATAAAAGCTGCAATTTAGAAATAATTAAACACGCAATTAACCCCCGCACAGGGGTAAAGGTCGAACCCTTCAGGAGTTGATTTGTTGATTTTAAATGGGCATTATAATAAAACAATGGCTATTGCTTAACCTGGTTAAGCAATAAGCCCCTTTTAATCGGGGGTTGGTTTGCTGAAAAAAAGAAAAGAAAAAATGAGAAAAGAGGTTTTTAAAATTCAGGGGATGCATTGCGTTGACTGTGCGAGAAACATTGAAAAGGAAGTTAAAAAAGTTGCCGGGGTTTCTTTAGTGAGGGTAGATTTTGTTGGCGAGAAAATGTTTGTTGAAGGAGAAGATTTTTCAGTGGAAGAAATTAAAAAGAGAGTGGCTGGTTTGGGCTACAAAGCTTTGGAAGAGGAGGAAGCAGGGGTTACCGAAGCTGAGTTGGAGGAGAAAAAGAGAATTAAAGATGCGAAAATCAGAGCGGTTTGGGCTTTGGTGCTGAGCGTTCCTTTAATGGTAACGATGGTTTTGATGTATTTGGATAGAATGTTCCCTGGCCAGCTTTGGGTAGAAGCCATTTTAGCTTTTATTGTGGTTTATATTCTTGGCTGGAATACTCATGTTTCAGCCCTCCGGGCGGTCAGGCGGTTTTATGCCAACATGGATGTTTTGATTTCTCTGGGCACGACAGCTGCTTTTATTTTTGGAGTGGCTGCTTTTTTTGTTGAGGTACCGGTATTTTTTGAAATTGCTGCTTTTATTATGGCCTTTCAGCTTTTGGGAAGGTATTTGGAAACTCGGGCTAGGGGGAAAACCTCCGAAGCCTTGCGAGAACTCTTAAAACTTGAAGCCAAGACCGCCCGCATCTTGGTTGAGGGAAAAGAAAGAGAAGTGCCAATTGAAGAAGTTAAAGTTGGGGATATTATGATAGTTAAACCTGGTGAGAAAATTCCGACTGATGGAAAAGTGATTGAAGGTCAATCTTCGGTTGATGAGTCAATGGCAACCGGCGAGTCAATGCCAGTTGAGAAAAAAATAGGCGATGAAGTAATTGGAGCAACGATCAATCAATACGGAGTCTTAAAAGTTGAGGCAACAAAAATTGGAAAAGATACTTTTTTTGCCCAAGTTGTTAAATTGGTTGAAGAAGCCCAAAGATCACGCATTCCCATTCAGGAATTTGCTGATAGGGTAACTTCCTATTTTGTGCCAGCAGTTCTGGTAATTGCCATTTTTACGGTTTTGGGCTGGCTTTTGGTTGGAAAATGGTTTGTGGCAATTGTGGCAGCTATAACTGTGTTAATTATTGCCTGTCCTTGCGCTTTAGGATTGGCTACACCAACTGCTTTGACAGTCGGAATTGGTCGGGGAGCCACCCAGGGCATTTTATTTAGACGAGGCGAGGCAATTGAACTAATGGGCAAAACCAAGATAATTATTTTAGATAAAACCGGTACTTTGACTAAAGGAAAGCCAAGCGTTACTGATATTCTGCCTTTAACTGAAATTACCGAAACTGACCTTCTGCGTTTGGCAGCTTCGGTAAAAAAAAATTCTGAACATCCCCTTGCTCAAGCAATTGTCAGAAAAGCCCAAGAAAAAGATATTAAGTTGGTTGATACTCAGAATTTTAAGGCAATATTTGGCAAGGGAGTAGAAGCAGAGATAGAGACCAAAAAAATTTTAGTTGGTAGAAGGCTTTTAATGGAGGAAAACGGAATTGATTTTTCTTTTACCGAGGAGGTATTAAGCAAATTAGAAGAAGAGGGTAAAACGGCAATGCTTGTAGCGGATAATAAAAAAGTCTTAGGAGTAATAGCGGTGGCAGATACTTTAAAAGAGGAAACAAAATCTAGCCTTGAGGCTTTGCATAAAATGAGGTATAAACTGATCATGTTAACCGGAGATAATAAGAGGACAGCTCAAGCCATTGCCAAACAAGTTGGACTTGACGAAGTTATTGCCGAGGTTCTGCCAAATGAAAAAGTCAACGTCATAAAACAACTTCAAAAAGGAGGAGAGGTAAAGGTAGCAATGATTGGGGACGGGATCAACGACGCGCCAGCCTTGACTCAGGCTGATGTGGGGATTGCTATTGGTACAGGAACTGATATTGCCATTGAGGCAGGAGAAATTACTTTGGTCAGAGGAGAATTAGACGCCTTAGTTTTAGCCATAAAATTAAGTCGGGCAACATTTAAGACCGTTCGTCAAAATCTCTTCTGGGCTTTTTTTTACAACACGGTGGCAATTCCAGTAGCTGCCTTTGGCGCGCTGGCTACCATGATAGGTCCGATTATCGCTGCTGCCGCCATGGCTTTTAGTTCATTATCAGTTGTCTCAAATTCTTTACGATTAAGGAGGATAAGATTAGAGTAACATCTACAATGTTTTAGGTATTCCCATTGCTGCCGGCTTTTCTATCACTGGCTTAGCTTTCTATCGAGGCGAGAATGATTTTATCTGATAGTTATCGGAAATTATTTGTTATTGAAAGAGACTAAATTGAAATAGTAAAAAATTAACTTTATAAATCTATTAGTCATTTTGACTAATTTTTTTATCTAAGATCAAAATAGCCCTGTTATTGAAAAAGTATGATGTTTATCGCGATGTTTGACAACTATTCTGTTTCTCCTTTCTTATTTTTTATTCTCTCTAAAATTCTTCTTCGCTAGGCCTCCCTGTGTTTATGACCATTATAATCAACCCGTTGATTGATAATCAATATAAAAATAAAAAGAAAGACAGGGAAATGGAATATTAGAAAATAATTCCTTTAAAAATTTGATAAATTAGATAGCTCTGCTAAAATAAAAAAGTATGGAAAATCTAACTCGATATCTTATTAATCCTTACGACAAAAATAATGCTATTTTGTCTTTACACTCTGGAGTAGGTGGAACTGAGGCACAGGATTGGACAGAAATGCTTTTAAGAATGTATACTCGATTTGCCGAAAAGAAAAAATGGCGAGTTTTTTTAATTGATCAATCAGTGGGTTCAGAAGCAGGAATAAAAAGTGCGACTTTAGAAATTATTGGTCCTTATGCTTATGGTTTTTTAAAATCAGAAGCTGGTGTCCATCGCTTAGTTCGTATCTCACCATTTGATGCTGAGAAAATGCGTCATACTTCTTTTGCCTTGGTTGATGTTTTGCCAGAAATTCCAGAGCCAAAAATTGAGATCAAAGATAAAGATTTAAAAATTGAAACCTTTCGTGCTTCAGCCAAAGGCGGCCAACATGTTCAAAAAGTTGAAACCGCAGTTCGGATTGTCCATTTGCCAACAAAAATTACTGTTACTTGTCAGGCTGAGCGCTCACAATATCAAAATAAAGAGAGGGCAATGAAAATTTTGAAATCAAAATTGTATCAATTTGAAATAGCAAAAAAAGAAGAAGAAAAAGAAAGAATTAGAAGTCGGGTTTTACCTGCCTCTTGGGGCTATCAAGCTCGTTCCTATATTTTACATCCTTATAAAATGGTCAAAGATCATCGGACTGGCTATCAGACAAATGAAGTACAAAAAGTTTTAGATGGAGATTTAAATAAATTTATAGAAGTATATCTTAAAAAAGATAGTCCTAGTTAAATAAAACTTGTTTATTCACAATATTTTAAATTTAAATTAATGATAATATTAAGATCACCAAAGGTTATTTTTCTTTTTCTCGTTTGCTTGTTGCTGATTGATTTCTTTGTTATTGGTAAAATTGATCCGGTCTCAAGGGCCGGTCAGGGTTATGGTTTTAACTATCCTTTAAGAGCAGATGAACAATTTTTGATTTATCAAAGATATGGTTGGCCAAGGATTAAATATAATTTTAGACATTTTTTTCAATTTTGGCTTTCCCCACCCATAGGCAAAAGTTTTAGAAATCTAAAAGAGCTTCTTTCTCTTGATATTCCGCCCTCAACTCTTTTTTTTAACGTTCTTCATTTTTTTGCTTTTTTTATTTTTACTATTATTCTTTTTTATTTTTTTCACCTTTCCTTTTGGCAAATTTTCTTAATTAGTCTTTTTTTTAATATTTTTCATGAATATATTGCCGAAGGAATTTATCTAGATCCCTCTTTTAATGATTTATGGACAAACAGTCTAGGACTACTGGTAGGTTTACTCATTTCGGTTATTTTTATTAAGAAAAGATAAAATGCCTAAGTATAAAATTTTTTTATTTTTACTTTTAAGTTTTATAGTTGGCATCGCCATTGCTTCTTTCATAAAAATCTCTTTTTTTATTTGTTATTTTCTCTTTCTTTTCGGTCTTATTTTTTTGATCTTGGGTTGGCAAAATAAAATTATCAAAATAAGCAGTTTTGCCGTTATTTTTTTAATTCTGGGAATTTTAAGATATAATTTGGGTTGGCCAAAAATTTCGCCTGAAAGAATTCAATTCTATAATGGCGAAAAAATTGGTTGGCAAGGGATGGTGAAAAAAAGCGAAGAGAGAATAGATAAAAAAGAGTTAATTATTGAAGCAGAAAATTTGATTTTGGAGAATGAAACTAGAAAAGTTAAAGGTAAAGTTTTAGTTTTTGTTCCTCTTTATTCTTATTATCAATATGGAGATAAATTAGAAATTAATTGTCAATTAAGGGCGCCAAAACCAATCGAAAATTTTGCTTATCACGAATATTTAGCTCGATATAATATTTATTCTACTTGTTTTCCTAAAGAGATAAAAATTTTAGCAAGGGATAAAGGAAGTTTTATTACTCGACAAATTTTAAAGATTAAAGAAAAAATAAAAATGGCTATTGATCAGAATTTCACTGAGCCAGAAGGAGCGATTTTTTCCGCCCTTCTTTTGGGTATAAAAAAGGATGTGCCGCTAAAGATAAGGGAGGTTTTTTCTAAAACTGGGACAGCTCATATTCTAGCAGTTTCTGGCCTTCATATCATGGTTATGGCCAAACTTTTGCTCATTTTTTGCCTCAGTGCATTTCTTTTAAGAAGGCAGGATGCTTTTTGGTTAGTTTCTTTAGCTCTTATTTTTTACGTTATTTTAACCGGCGCTTCTGCCTCGGCGACAAGGGCGGGAATTATGGGTTTTTTAATTATTTTAGGAGAAAAAATAGGTCGGCGGAAAGAAAGTTTAAATCTTATTGTTTTTGCTGCAGCGATAATGCTTCTTTTTAATCCAAAACTTCTTAAAAGTGATTTAGGTTTCCAACTTTCCTATTTAGGAATTTTAGGTATTACTTATTTAGAAGGTTTCTTTTATCAGATCTTTAAATGGCTTCCGAAAAAAAGAGTTAATTTACGAAAATATTTGGCGACAACTTTTTCGGCCCAAATTTTTGTTTTTCCTTTAGTTTTATATTATTGGGGAAATTTATCAATTGGTGCGCCCCTGGCTAATGTTTTTGTCTTAACAATTTTACCTTATTTAATGGGCTTTGGTTTTATTTTTGCTTTAGTTTCTTTGATTTTTTTCTTTTTAGGAAAAATTTTATTTTTTCCAATTTGGTTAATTTTATTTTTACTCAATAAAATTTTAGAATTTTTTTCTCAAGTTCCTTTGTTTTCTTTGAACTTCGGTTCGGTTTCCTTTTGGTTTATTATTATTTTATACTTTGCTATCATTTATTTTGTGATTCAAACAAGAAAATCTTATGCCCGAGTTTAAAGAAGCAAAAAAATCATTTCCTTGGTTAATTGTTGGGGTAGTCAGTCTTTTAGTTTTAAATCTGCTTTTTCTTGGTTATTTTTATTTCAGCCGAGATCAAAAGATAATACCAGCGCCAGTTTTAACTCAGGAAAAGAACCTTAAAATTATTTTCTTAGACGTTGGCCACGGCGATGCAATTTTAATTAAAACACCAGAAGGGAAAAATACTTTAATTGATGGCGGACCAGATAAAAATATCATTTATAAATTAGATCAATACATTCATTTTTATCAAAGAAAAATTGATCTAATGATTTTGACTCATCCTCATCCGGATCATTTGAATGGTTTAGTTGAAGTTTTAAAAAGATATCCAGTTGGCCAGGTTTTTTATAATGGCGTCATTGAGTCGCACCCATCTTATTTAGAATTTTTGAAAGAAATAGAGGAAAAGAAAATTAAAAAAGAAGTTGTTTGGCTCGGAAAATTTACTGAAATTGATGGTTCTAAAATAGAAATCATTTTTCCTTTTGAAGATTTGAGTGGTCAAAATTTTAAAAATGATAATGAGGCCTCAATTGTTTTAAAATTAACTTTCGATAAAATTAAAGTCCTTTTTACTGGTGATGCAACTAAGAAAGTTGAAAAGAAACTCATAGAAAATAATTTAGATTTAAAAGCTGAGATTTTAAAAGTTGCTCATCACGGAGCAAAAGACGCTACCAGTTTTGAGTTTTTAGAAAAAGTTAAACCAATTTATGCTGTTATCTCTGTCGGCAAAAACAGATTTGGTCATCCATCTTTGCGAGTTTTAAGAAATTTAGAAAAAATAGGCGCAAAAGTATTACGTACTGATAAAATTGGTGATATAATTTTTGAAATCAACGGCGAAAAGATAGAAATAAAGACTAAAAATTGAGAAAACAAGTGAAAAAATTTGTATGGAAAAAACGCATATGCCTGAAAAGACGATAGATTTTTTGGCTAAAAATTACAGTTTTCGGGTGGTCTTAACAAGATGAAACCTTTTGATTTATTTTTTAAAATTTATTAGAATTAGGTTCTATGGAATTTCCAATATTTAAGACAAAAATCGAAGGTCTTACCAAAACTTTTAATCTATCAGATCCGAAAGAACGAAAAAAATATTTTGAATTGAAGGCTGGTTCAGAAATTAAAAAACTAAAAGAATATCTAAAAAAAAATACTTTTGTTGCTTATCTTTTGGGTAAAAAAAATTCTGGTAAGGGAACTTATGCAAAAATGTTTAAAGAAATAGTTGATCCGGAAAGAATAATTCACTTTTCAGTTGGTGATGTAGTCAGAGCAGTTCATAATGAACTTAAAAATCCAAAGAAAAAAGAAGAATTAGTTAATTTTTTAAAACTTAATTATCGTGGTTTTATTCCAATTGAAAGAGCTCTTGAAGAGTTAGAGTCAAGAAGTGTTAGAGCTCTTCTTTCAACTGAATTTATTCTTGCTTTAATCAAAAGAGAAATTGCAAAATTTGGCAAAAAGGCACTTTTTATTGATGGCTTCCCAAGAGAGATGGACCAAGTTTCTTATTCATTATTTTTTCGAGACCTGATTGACTATCGAAAAGATCCTGATGTTTTTGTTTTAATTGATCTTTCAGAAACCGTGATTAATGAAAGAATGAAAGGTCGTCGGGTTTGTCCTGTTTGTCAAACACCAAGAAATTTACATCTTTTACCAACTAAAGAAGTTGGTTATGATAAAAAAACAAACGAATTTTATCTTGTCTGTGATAACCCGGCTTGTCAAGGAGCAGTGATGATCTTAAAAGAGGGCGATGAGTTGGGTATCGAGCCAATTAAAAATCGTTTAGAAAAAGACGGAAAGATTATTGAACAAGCTTTTTCTTTATATGGTATTCCAAAAGTCCTTTTAAGAAATTCTATCCCTGTTAAAGTAGCAGAGCAATATGTTGATAACTACGAAATCACACCAGAATATAGCTATCTTTGGGATAAAAAGACTCAAAAAGTGGAAATTCATGAAAAACCCTGGACCATACTTGATGACCAAGGTGTGCTTTCTTACAGTTTACTACCGCCGCCGGTAGTTCTTTCTTTAATTAAACAGTTAGTTGACATCCTTCATCTTTGATGGTATAATTTAACTTGACCCTATTAAAAGTTTCTATTAGACTATTGTTAAAAGTAACCAGAGCTGTTAAGGCGGCTTCGCCTCATAAATACCAAAAAGAGTGGATTATCTTTGAACTTTTAAATAGAGTTAACAAATATTCATTATCTTTTAAAATAAATTATGTGAAAAGACTAAAAATCATTTTTATTGGTAGTTTAGTTTTTTTTCTCTTAGTTTTTCTTTTGTCAAAAATTACTCATCTCCAGGCTCAAGAAAATGGTTTTAAATATCTTAAATTAGCCCAATTAGAAGCATCACCTGAAACACCACCAATACCTAGAGAACCAGCACTACCTGAAAAACCAGGAGTACCTGAAGAACCAGGAGTATCTGAAAAACCAGGAGTACCTGAAGAACCAGGAGTATCTGAAGAACCAGGAGTACCTCCACTACCCGAAGAACCACCTGCACTTTCTCTTAAAAAAGAAGTAAAAATTAGTGCCGAGCTAATGGTTTTTAATTTTTTTCCTTATTTAGTAAAGAAGTACCTTCATTTATCTTTTTCTTTTTCTGCTTTAGTTTTTCTATTTTTAGCTGGCTTTGTTGTTTATTTTAATGGCAAAGATAAAAATTTCAAAAACTCCGCTAATGGCAAGAAATTAAATTATTTTCTTCGTGGCTTTTTATTTCTGATTTTCTTTTCTTATTCAGCTTGGCTAATTTTAACCTTATTTTTTACGCCTAAACTTGGCCAGACCTCTTTCTCTTCCGACGAAGGAAAACCAGTTAAAGTTGGTGATATTTTAACTTATCGATTAAATATCAGTAACACTGGTGGCCAGGCTAAAAATGTTATTGTTAAAGATTCAATTCCAAATTATACGGGCTACATACCAGAATCAGCTAGGTACATTAATCGATCTATTGGTTACAATTACACCATCACTTATGATTCAGCCGAACGATTATTGATTCTTAGTTTGCCATATTTTTCTAAAAACGAAATAGGAATTTTTGAATTTCAAGTTCAGGTCACGAAAGAAAATAAAGAAGTAATTAATTTTGGCACCATTGAAGCAGAAAATTTTCTCTTAACCTCTTCAAATATAGTAAAAAACCCAATTGAAAAGATTCCACCACCCCCACCAGAAAAATGTGGTAATAATATCTGTGATAAAGGAGAAACTTATAAAAATTGTCCCCAAGATTGTCCTCCGCCACCATCTTTGCCTCCAGTCGAAGAATCACCTATACCCCCACCAGAAAAATGTGGTAATAATATCTGTGATAAAGGAGAAACTTATAAAAATTGTCCCCAAGATTGTCCTC
>OGCI01001932.1_pt1 | contig 15402 bp, 13 predicted proteins | sample 1570021 | NCBI WGS metagenome assembly OGCI01 (sample SAMN06264664, study PRJEB24512) | hot springs metagenome | isolation source: Hot spring water | place: South Africa: Tshipise | collected 2015-06-21 | reverse complement strand
TGGGCGAAGTGCGGGTGATCCTTCAGGGTCTGGGCGCCGATTCTCTCCTCGCGCGGCGGGACCGGGTGGTCATCACCGGGCTAGAGCTACCTCCGGGGGCCAGGGAGCAGTTACGGGCGCGAGACCGGCGTTACGTCTATTCACCGCTGCAGGGCCAGCTGTCGTTGGGTCTACGGGGCGACGCGCGCGGTCTGCGGGAGGCGGTCAGCGGAATACTCGGTGATATACTCGCGCTCTCTACCCGGGAAGGTCTTCCGACGGGGAAGGAGATACCCGCTTGATGCGAAGGCTCGTCCTCCGGGCCGCGGTGCCGATTCTGGGCTTGGTGCTGGTCCTACCTGCCGCCTGCGGCAGGGACGACACGCTTCCTACAGGGGCGGTAGCTCGGGTGGGCACCGTGTTGATCTCTCAAGAACAGTTCGAAGGCGTGCGGGATGCCTACGTGAGGGCGGGCAAAGCGCCCGACAAGAAGCAGCAGCCTGAGCTCTTCAAACAGTTCGAGCGCAACGTCGTCCAACACCTGGTGGTGATCGAGATCCTGAGGCAAGAAGCACCAAGTTACGGTATCACGGTGACGGAGGCGGAGGTCCAGGCCGAGATCGACAAGCTACGCCAGATGTTCCAGGGGGATGAAGTCCGCTTCCAGGCTGCGCTCGAGAAGCAAGGGTTGACCGCGGCTGATCTGGAGCGCTCAGTGCGGGAGCGGTTGCTCCTCGACCAGATGAAGACGGCCATCACGCGGGGGGCGGAGGTGACCGAAGCCGCGGTGAGGGCTTACTACGAGGCTCACAAAGCGGACTATACGGAAGGGGAGGTCCGTAAAGCCCGTCACATCCTTGTGTCCCCCTACGTCACCCCAGCCGGCGACGAGGTCATCCTGCCGAGCGAGGTGGACTGGCAGACGGCCAAGGCCGAGGCGGAGCAGATCCGCAGCGAGATCTTGAACGGTCGAGACTTCGGGACGGCGGCTGCCAAGTACTCTGATGACAAAGCTACCGCAGACAACGGGGGGGAGTTGGGTGAGATAACACGGGGCCAGCTGGTCCCGGAATTCGAAGAGGCGGTGTTCGCTCTGCGCAAAGGTGATCTTTCCGAGCCGGTGCGGACCCAATACGGCTATCACCTCATCCAAGTGACCGATATCATCCCTGGTCGGCAGCTGGCCTATGAGGAAGTGAAGGAAAGTGTCCGCTCCGCCCTTCTTGTCAGTCTCAAGAGGAAGGCGTGGGAGGATTGGCTGAGGGAACGGCTGGTGGCTCTCGGGGTGACCTACCGGTCGGGGTTCGAACCGACTTCTACGACGAGCGACTCCTGAGGTCTCCGGCGGCCTGAGAAGAGCTGATGTCTCGAGGTTAGATGGACGTGTCCCGCGAACGCATAATCGAGGAGCTCGGGCTGCTGTACGACTTGACATGGCGGCTACGAAGGGAATGCCCCTGGGATCGGAAGCAGACCCCAGAAAGTATCGTGGCTTACACCTTAGAGGAGACCTACGAGCTCTCTGATGCCATCCATCATCGGGAGGAGCGTGGCGATGAAGCAGTCTGTGGCGAGCTGGGGGACCTTCTCTTCCAGGTGTACTTCCTGGCAGTGGTGGCAGAGGAGTCCGGACTATACGACCTGGGTCAGGTGGCGGCGGCTATCCGTGAGAAATTGGTGCGTAGGCATCCTCATGTGTTCGGGGAGGGCTCGGCAGATACCCCTGAGCAGGTGCGGGAGAACTGGGAGGTGATAAAACGGGAAGCAGAGGGGCGGCAAGGCATCTTTCATGAGGTGCCGGTCACTTTCCCCGCGACGCTCTTCGCCCAGAAGCTCCAGCAGCGCGCGGCAGCTGTCGGCTTCGATTGGGAGGAAGCGGTCGACGTACTGACCAAGGTAAGAGAGGAGCTTGGCGAGCTTGAGCAGGAGCTGGCCCGGGAGCCAGAGCGCCGGCGGGTCGAGGAAGAGGTCGGTGACCTCTTCTTCGCCGTGGTCAATCTGGCGCGCAAGTTGAGAGTAGACCCCGAGCTGGCTCTTCGTCGCTCTGCGCTCCGGTTCAAGGAGCGAGTCGAGGCGGCGGCGACTGCGGCTGGTGAAGATGGTCACGTGTTCGCGGAGATGGGTCTAGCGGAGCAAGAGGCTTACTATCAACGGGCCAAGAAGGAGCAAGAGAAATGACCGTGATCGTGGGAGTGCATGGTCGGCAGATCCTTGACTCACGGGGCAACCCTACGGTCGAGGTCGAGGTGGAACTGGCGAGTGGTGCCGTTGGGCGAGCGGCCATACCTTCCGGAGCCTCGACGGGCACCTTGGAGGCGGTCGAACTGAGGGACGGCGAGAAGGCCTACGGGGGCAAAGGGGTGCGCAAAGCTGTCGAGTATGTGGACGGTGAGATCAATGACCTCCTTACAGGCATGGATGCTCTCGACCAGCGAGCGATCGACAAAGCCCTCATAGAGGCAGACGGGACGGAGAACAAGTGTCGGTTCGGGGCGAACGCCATTCTGGGGGCTTCGCTCGCGGTGGCAAAGGCAGCAGCGGAGGCGGTGGGTCTTCCTCTTTACCGCTATTTGGGCGGAGTGAATGCCCATATCTTGCCGGTGCCGATGATGAACATCGTAAACGGCGGCAAGCACGCTGATAACAACGTCGATCTGCAGGAATTCATGTGCGTGCCGGTAGGGGCCCCCACCTACAGCGAGGCCCTGCGTATGGGGGTGGAGGTATACCACTCGCTGAAGAAGGTGCTTGGCAGTCAGAAGCTGTCTACCGCAGTGGGGGACGAAGGCGGTTTTGCGCCAGACCTCGACAGCAACGAGGATGCGATCAAGGTCATCCTGGAGGCGGTGGAGAAGGCGGGTTACACGCCGGGAGAGGACATCGCCATTGCTTTGGATCCTGCAGCCAGTGAGTTCTTTGACGTCGATCGTGGACTCTACGTTCTTTCCAGCGAAGCTCGTCTGCTCCATCCGGAAGAGCTGGCGGCCTACTATGTCGACCTCTGTGAGCGCTATCCCATAATCAGCATCGAGGACGGAATGGCCGAAGACGATTGGCGGGGCTGGGCGGAGCTGACCCGTCTGTTGGGAGCACGCATCCAGTTGGTGGGGGACGACATCTTTGTGACCAACCCCGCCCGACTTTCCGAGGGGATAGAACAGAGAGTGGCCAACAGCATCCTGATCAAGCTGAACCAGATCGGCACGTTGACCGAGACCCTGGACACCATCGCTCTGGCTCACTGTGCCGGCTATAGCACGGTAGTCAGTCACCGCTCAGGGGAGACGGACGACAGCACTATCGCTGACCTGGTGGTAGCTATCAATGCCGGGCAGATCAAGACTGGGGCCCCCGCTCGCGGGGAGCGTACAGCCAAGTACAACCAGTTGCTACGCATCGAAGAGGAGTTGGGCGAGGGCGCGGAGTATCTGGGCTGGGCTGCCTTCCGGCGGTCTGGTAAGTGAGGGAAGGACCGGGGATTGGCAGCGGCGAATATGTGAAGGATGATTAGTCATGCGGGCACAGACAGTCTGCGGGCTGACACTCGGGTGGCCGAAGGGGCGCGGCGGCGGGCGGCCGGCGCCGCCGCCCGCCGCCGCGCCCTGCTTCTACTCTTCGCCGTTGTGGTAGTGATCACGATCAGCGTGCTTGCCAACCTGGGGCCGCTGCACCATCTCCTCGCGGCGCAAGAGCGTCTCGCGAACACTAATGCCAGCATCGTGCAGCTTCAGGCCAAGAAGGATGAGCTCCAGGCCCAGCTGGCCAGATTGGGGGAGTCTGCTTATCTGGAGGCTCTGGCTCGTGAGGAAATGGCTTACGTGCGGCCCGGCGAAGAGCTCTACGTCGTGACCGATCCGTCAAACAGCACCACGGTGTCTTCCGGGCGCCTAGGGCTGGGGGCCAGCTTGCCCGGGGCGGGGAAGGGCGTCGTGAGCCGCACGGATGGAGCAGCAGAAGACTCGCAGTCGGCGCGGCCAGGGTTTTTCGAGCGGATCCTCACGGCCATCGCCGACCTGTTCTAGCCCCCAGGAGATACGGGCGAGCGCACGGCAAGCTTCGGTGGAAGACGAGACTGCGGCAGGATACAAGATCTTGGCAGAGTACGAGACGAGACGAGCAACGCCGCGCCGGGCGCGGCGGACTCCAAGCGGCCAGGGGCGCGCGCTGGCTCTGGTGGTCCTGGTTGCCATCGTGGTGGTCATGGTGGTCGTAGGGGTTTCGGTGGGAGCCGCGGGCAATGAGACAGGAGAAAGCGGAGCCACAGTTCCGGTCAGCCTGCTCCCCTTGAGCACGGTCCTACCCGCTGAAGGCGGCGGGGTTGAAGGCAGGCCGATCATCCAGACCCCCACCGTAGACGTGCCGCAGGTGACCAGCTCGACTTCCCCGTAGGCCCTTGCGGCAGAGCTCCTGGCCTAGGCTCCGGCACTCACACTGGTTTCTAGCAGGCCATGGTGCAAGACACCGACCGTGACATAATCGCTTGGCAACTTGGTCGAGAGCCTCATCGGGGGACGGCAGTGGCGGTGCGCTGTCGTTTCGGGCGGCCGGTCGTGATCGAGACTCCTCCGCGCGTAGCCGGAGATCAGCCGAATCCTACCCTTTTCTATCTCACCTGCCCCGCCTTGGTGGCTACAGTAAGTCGGGTGGAAGCACAAGGAGGGGTGCGGCGCCTGCGAGAGCTGGTGGAGCAGGACAAGGAACTCGAGCTCCGACTGGAAGCTCTTACGAGGCTGTATCGGAAGCGGCGGGGGTCTCTGGGCGCAGACCCGCGCCCAGAGGCAGGCATAGGTGGGCCTCGGCGACCAAACCTCGCTTCTTGTCTTCACGCCTACGTGGCTGCTTTGCTAGCGGTGGAGTCGGGGTATTTGACCGGTCCAGAGCTGTCTTCCGAAGCAGCTAGCTCGATCAGGGTCGCGCTTCTTAAGCCCATGGTCGAGGATTCCAGACCCGACGGCCTTGGGGACGACCGCTCTCCGAAAGGGGATTGGTGCGGGGATGACCGCTGTGCTGCCGCTCTCACCAGTACGGTAGGTCGCACTCTCGCTGGACCAGTCAGACGCGCAGCCATCGATGTGGGCACGATCTCCGTGAGACTCCTCGTGGCCGATGTGTTGCCGGACGGTCTTCGCACTCTAGTGCGCCATACCGAAGTCACCCGCCTTGGCAAGCAGCTACGGCCTGGGGCCAGACTTCACCCGGTCTCGCGAGAACGCACAGCAGAAGCCGTGCTTCGTCTTGCTGGACAGGCTCGCGGACTGGGAGCCGAAGTGACCTGGCTGGTTGGGACCAGCGCTGCTCGTGAAGCCAGCGACGGGCGTTCTTTCATAGATCGGTTGGGCAGGGAAGCCCAAGCCGTCAGCAAGGTGCTCAGCGGGCAGGAAGAAGCGGCTCTTGCCTATGCCGGCGTACGTATCGATGTGCCGGGGTGCCCCCTGGTGGTGGATATCGGAGGCGGTAGCACCGAGCTGATGGCTGGGTCTGAGCAGGACCCTGATCGAGTAGTAGCGGTGAGCTTGAGGCTGGGGGCTAGCCGAGCGACGGACAGCTGGATACATTCCGATCCACCCGCGCCTGAAGAGGTCACAGCTTTGTACCACGAGGCCAAGCATCTGTTTGCGCCTCTACGCGAGCAGTTCTCCCACGTAGCCGGTCCTCTAGTGGGTGTTGCAGGCACGGTCACCACTCTAGCCTGTCTCGACGCGGGGCTCGAAGCATACGATGGAAAGGCCATCCATCTCCGATTACTGACGCAAGAGTCGGTCAGGGAGTGGGTGACGCGGCTGAGTCGCTTGCGGGCAGCTCAAGTAGCGGCTCTCTCCTGCGTGCAAGCTGGCCGTGCCCCCGTGCTCGTGGCTGGGGCGGTGATCCTCCAGGCCGCGCTCGAGGTGCTAGGTCGCAAGAGTATCATAGTGTCAGAACGGGACCTTCTGGACGGGTTGGTTATGCGTGGCCTCTCCCGCTGAAGACCTCTAGCCTGGCCTTCGCGACCGCTCACGGGCGTCGAATAACGTGTGGGTGGCAATCGGTAGCCACCGCTAGGCCGACCTGCGTGCGTGCTGGTGGGCTGGGAACCCGCCGGGCAGGGCCTCGCGGGCAATGCGTTCGTATTGGCCGAGCTGTTCGTCGATCCACTCTTGGTCTTTGCCCAGTAGCTCTGCCATAAGGCTGGCCACAACCGGGGCTGCCTCCAGACTCGCTCTTGCATCCAGTCTTAGAGCTCGAAGCCGACGAGAGAGCACGTCCTCAACGGTCACCGGCAACTCGTGCTCGATCACGTAAGCGACCATCCCTAGGGTGTGGGGAAGGGCAGGATGTAAGAGCCCCGGATACCGGCGCTCATACTCATCTGCCACGTCTTCCGATACACAGAATCGTGCCCAACGACTAGCGGCGTTCTCCGCTCCCTCCAGTCTGAGCGTCTCGGTGATGCACCTCCGCGGGGGCAGCTCTGCTAGGCCCGCCGCCTTGTCCACTGCCGCTTGGGCCATGTGTCGATAAGTGGTCCACTTGCCTCCAGCGACGGTCACTAATCCCGTGCGACTGACCACGATCGTATGGTCGCGGCTGAGGGCTGAGGTCTTCTCGGTGCTGCCTTTGACCAGTGGTCTAAGACCGGAGAAGAGGGAAAGCACGTGGGCGCGCGAGGGAGGCGTGCCTAAGTAATCGGACGCGCACTCGAGCAGGAAATCGATCTCTTCCTCCGAAGCCGATGGCTCCCGAGTGGGGTCTGTCACTGGAGTGTCGGTAGTCCCCACTAGTACCCGGCCTTCCCAAGGGAGTATGAAACACACGCGTCCGTCCTTGGTCCGCGGTACTAGGATGCCAGTCTGGCCGCTCAGGAAGGAAGGGGGTAAGACAAGGTGCACCCCACGGCTCGCGACCAGCAGGTCTGTGGCCCCAGGGTCATCCAGACGCCGGATGCTGTCGATGAACACGCCGGCAGCATTGATCACAACCCTGGCTTGCACTTCTTTCTGCTCGCCGCTTTCGCGGTCTGTGAACACCACGCCGCAGACCCGTCCCCGCTCCTTGAGAAGAGCCGTGACCGGCGCATAGTTGAGAAGGACGGCGCCCAGCCGATGGGCTGTCTTGGCCAAGCACAGGGCCAGGCGAGCGTCATTGAATTGGCCGTCACTGAAGACCACTCCGCCGCGTAGCCCTTGGACCCTCAGTTCGGGGACCAGCTTGACAGCCGTCTGGGCATCGAGTAGACGGGTGGGACCGAAGCGGCGAGAGCCAGCGAAAAGATCATAAAGACCGAGCCCTAGCCCGTAGTAGGGCTTTTCCCACCAATAGTACACAGGCACCAAGAGACGGAGCTCGCTCACTATGTGAGGGGCGTTATGCGCTAAGATGCCGCGCTCCCGCAGAGCCGAGCGTACCAGGCCGATGTTGCCCTGCTGCAGATAACGCACCCCGCCGTGGATAAGATTGGTACTGGCCGAGCTGGTCCCCTGGGCGAAGTCCCTGGCCTCTAGAAGCACTGTGCTATAGCCGCGAGAGGCAGCGTCGACTGCGATGCCCAGCCCGGTGGCTCCGCCGCCGATGACGATAAGGTCGCAGTAGGCAGGCAGTCGCTCGAGGTTATCGACCCGTCGCATGCTTGTTTCCCTCGGGCCCGCGCTACGAGACCTGCTCAAAGGGGAACCGGTAGGGGAGACGGAGCTCGTCTCTCATAGTGATCATCTCTTTTTGGAGCGCCCGGTCGACGGGTACTCCCTTGTCTTTGCGCTCAAGCCAGGCCAAGTACTCCTTTTCGCCGCAGGTGTAGATGCGGTCTTTCCCCGGCGCTTTCTTCGAGGCTCGCAGTGCCCGGAGGATATCCCCGGTGGTCTTCTTGAAAGCGTCCACCTCGGTGAAGCAAGAGATGTCGATGGCCAAGAAGAAATGGCCCAAAAGGATAGGCACGTCTCGGCCTTGAGCGTCTTTCCCGCTCAGCATCTTCAGATAGCAAGCCTGGGAGAGGGCCGCAGAAAGGATCTCGACGACGGTGGCAAAGCCGTAGCCCTTGTGACTGCCTGTCTCTTCCTCCACGCCTCCCAAGGGTGTCAACGCCATGGTCCCTTGGGTGAGGCCCTTTAGGATCTCCTGAGGGTCGGTGGCAGAGCGCCCCTCCTGGTCGATGACCAGACCCGCCGGGCAGGTCTTGCCTTCACGTGCCCATTGCTCGATCTTGCCACGTTGCACGATGGAGGTGGCGTAGTCGTTAGTGAAGGGGAACTCCTCGTCGGTAGGGAACGCAAAGACCAGGGGGTTGGTGCCCAGCATGTTCTCCACCCCATGAGTGGGAGCAATCGAGGGACGAGCGTTGGTCCCAGTAAGCCCGATCATGCCAGCCTCGACTGCCATGAGAGGGTAGTAGGCGGCGAACCCGTAATGAGTGGAGTTGCGGGCCACTACCATACCCAGGCCATGGTCGCGAGCTTTTTCGATGGCCATCTGCATGCAGCGCTTGGCGATGACCATGCCCATACCGTTGTGGCCATCGACGACAGCGGTAGCCTTGTAGTCCCTGACCACCTCGAAATCGGTCACCGGATTCTGGATGCCTTTGACTATGCGGTCATAGTAGATGAGCTTAAGCCGACCCACGCCATGGGAATCGATCCCGCGTTTGTCTGCGCCGATCAGCACATCGGCGCAGATACGAGCGTCATCTTCGGGCACCCCGACACCTTTGAAGACGTCCACCATGAACGCCTCCATCAAGTCGAAAGGCACCCACGCCTGGTCCTGGCTCATGATCCCTCCCCGCAGCTAACTCTCGCGATGCCTAAACAGGATAATGCCCAAGGCAGCCCCTGTCACCTGACTGTTGACTCCGAATCTCAGGCCGAGGCCGGAGTTCTCTTGTGATGCCCACTGGCAGGTCTACGGATTACTGCTGGGACAATCGAGTCCGGGCAGAAGACTGGCGTAGTCTTCGACCGAGCCCCCGTCGAGACAGCATTCGATGATCTCTCTGCCCTTGGGGTCCAAGCCGGGTTTAAGGTATGCCTTGAGATGCCGGACGAAGAATTCGGTCAGCTGAGCCGCGCCGGCATCGTAGGCTTCGTACCCCACCTCGGGCTGTGTCTCCACTTGCAGGAACTGGCTGATCATCGGCACGCCCTCGATGCGCATGCTGGTCAAGCTGTACCCCAGGAGGGGACAGCGCGACGGGGCCAGCTGTCCCGGTCGGAAGAGGGCGACGCCACGGCGGGCCAGATAGTCCCGGGCCAGCCACTGCGGCATGAAACCGGTGCGCCAGGCGCCGATGTGCTGATTGGGTACCAATATGTGGCGTGTACGGACTGCCCTCTGGAACTGGGCTAGCAGAAGGTTCGCCTGATCGACCATATTCTCGGTGGCGAAGGGCCAATAGCTGCCCACCCCCTCACTCGCCATGCCCTGGGTGTCGACGATGCTCGGGTTTGCGTGACCACGGGGAGCCACCAACCGCCAAAGCCAGGCCAGGGCGGGGGGAAGGACGTGGAACAGACCCAAGATGCCGTACGTCGGCCTCTCCCTAGTGCAAGGGGGCGTGCGCAAGCCGATGCTCCGGATGTCTACGGGCACAGGGCCATTGACTACCCGGGGGATGATCCGGCGTGGGATGATCACCCGTGGGTTCGGACAGGGTCGGCCCGGGCCGTCTAAAGTGTGTTCCCAGATCAAGGCTCGACTGCGGGGGACGGCGTCGATATTCAAGAACAGAAGAGGCACGCTGGGGTTGGCAGTCAGCTTCTCCAGATCGGGGTCGGTGCCGTAGTCGCGGATGTGGTCCACTCGCACGAACCAGGCCTCTTCCGCATCGGCCAGCCACAGCCGGCCGTCCTTCCTCTCGAAAGAAGGATGGCACATGGCCATGTCATCACAGACGGGCTCGAGCTCACACGTGCGCGGGATCTCAAGCAGTCGTTCTTCGCCTGTGACAAGATTGCGGCCGAGTAACAGACGGCCGTCAGGGAGTCGGTGCGGCTGCTCCAGCATCTCGCTCTTGCCTCCACCGCTGGCACCTTCGTGCATGAAAGTCACCACGTTGTCGTAAGGGGTGATGACCCTGACGGCGGAGCAATGCGCAGCCACCCAGCGTTCTTTGGCTCCCTTGCGGATCAGTGTCCCGTAGACACCTTTCTTGGCGCTCGGACCCGGGTACAGGTTGTACGAGAAGATCTCGTGCCGACCTGGCAGACGGTTGTGGACGACGATCTGCCGACCTTTGAAATGGGTGTGGCGGAAAGGGGGTGCCACCAAGATGAAAACGGTAGGTTTGAAGCCGGCCGGTAGCTCAGCTGGAGGGATGATCCCCTGTAGCATGGCCAGACCCAGAGCAAAGAAGGCAGCGTTGACTGGAGCAAGGGCCAGTGCGTTGGCACCCAGGTCGCCGAAGCCAGTCTTGAAGAAGAAGACAGCCAGGTGCTGCGTGGCCAGCCACTCCATCGTCGCACTGCGGACGTGCTTGAAGTCCTCCCCGAAGGCGTCGGAATAACGAGGCTTGTCGGTAGGACCCTCGTCGCCGATGTAGAGGCAGTCGGGGTCGCGGCGACGCATGTAGGGGTCGGTGTAGTTCACCGAGATACCGTTACGGACCCGTGCCACCTCGGCCTCGATCACGTCCTCGCCGTTCGGCAGTACGTAGGACACCGATAAGAAGTCCTTGTCGGGACTGCCAGTGCTGAGGGCGAGGAGTTCGTCGGTGCTTCCGAGCAGAGTGGTCGAAGGGGCAGTCTCAAAGAGCTCGATCAGGTCGGCCGGCAAGCGTACGATGTCGCACCCCCCTGAGTGGAACCAGGCGGTCCAAGCCTGACCAAAGGCCCCTGTTCCAGCTGCGTAGGCCGCACCCGGGGTCGTCTCGTGGCCGGTAGTCTGTGAGGCGTCGATGGTCTGAGACATATGGCTTCTCTGCGCTTGGAGGGGTGGTGAAAAGGTACTGTCCCTCGCTCGTCTGAGCTGGCGGGGAATGATAGCAGACCGCCGAATGTGATAAAAACAACGCGACAAAAAATCGGGAATGCTATGTCATCACTGGCCCCGCCCGTGTAGGTGACCGGCAGTAGAGACCGGCGCTTGCTGAGCGGGGGCTCATAGTGAGCGCAGAGACACGGAGTGCACGTAAGGAGTAGCTGAATGAGGTATGCGGTCCTTGCCGCCAGCGTTGTGATACAGGTCTGCCTGGGTGGACTATACGCGTGGAGCAGCTTTGTTCCTGCGTTGCGCGACTCTTATGGACTCAGCTCAGCACAGACCCAGCTGATCTTCGGCCTGATGATCGCTGTCTTCACTCTTGCTACGGTACCGGCCGGCCGCCTGCTGGAGCGCCGTGGCCCCCGCTGGCTGGTATTGGCGAGCGGACTCCTGTTCGCCGCGGGCTACCTCTTGGCCTCGTTCTCAGGCGGTTCTTTCGCTCTGCTTCTCGTGGGTATCGGTGTCATTGCCGGCATAGGGACCGGGCTTGGCTACGTCTGCCCCCTGGCTACCGGCATGCGTTGGTTCCCCGACCACAAAGGTCTGGTGACTGGCTTAGCCGTGGCTGGATTCGGGGCAGGGGCTGTCCTCTTGTCGAACCTGGCCGAAATACTTGCTGCCCGTGGCGCGGATACGCTCTCCATTTTTCGCTGGATAGGGATCGCCTACGGTGTCGTGATCGCCCTCGCAGCCCTGGCGATGCGCTTTCCGGCCTCGGGCAGGCTGTCGAAGGCAGCCTCGGTCCCGACAGGGCGACGGCTCCGGAGGGATCCTTTCTTCTATGGTCTGCTCGTAGGCATCTTCTCGGGCACCTTCGCCGGCCTGCTCGTGATCGGCAACTTGAAGCCTATCGTGCTGGCTGGCGGCATCCCGCCCGTGCATGCAGCTCTTGCCATCAGCGTCTTTGCCGCGGGTAATGCCAGCGGTCGCATTGCGTGGGGTTGGCTTTCCGACAGGTTCGGGCAGCGGACTGTATGGCTTTCGCTGACCTTCCTTGCTCTAGCAGTCGTGGTTCTGGGGGTGGGCGCACAGTCGATCGCCGGTGGTCTGGTCGCTGCTTTCCTGGTGGGCTTTGGGTTTGGAGCCTGTTTCATCGTGTACGCGGCTCAAGTGGCAAGCCGTTTTGGCCCCGAACGGCTCGGTCGTGTCTACCCCTTCGTGTTTCTGGGGTACGGAGCGGCCGGAGTGGTCGGCCCTTGGGTAGGCGGGTGGCTGTACGACCTCACGGGGTCCTATGACTCAGCTCTCCTCCTCAGCCTGGCTGTGGTCGTGGCTGGTCTAGCCGGATCACTGTGGTTGCTGAGGCAGGCGTCCACAGGGCGGGAGGAGATATCCACGCGGACTCCGCTTGTGCGGGACTCGGATCCGGCGACCTGAACCTGCCTGGCCTAGGCCCGCCGCCGTCCTCCGTCAGATCGCGGTCGCCCTAGATTGTGGCCCCTGGACATCGCGGTCACCTGGGATCGTAGCTGTTTGCAGCTTCCTCTACGGCCCTAGCCTACGGGTAGGCTGGGGAGCAGGCAGGGGAGCCTGGTATCCTCTCGGGTATGCCCTTACTTTGGCAAGAGAAGAGTCATCTGCTCGGTCGACTGTTGCGTAGGGTATCCGTGCATGCTCGGCTGCTCAGAGAGGCTCTGTACGCGCTCTGGCAGCAGGATGTGAGCCGCATGTGTGCTGCCATCGCGTATTTCGGTGCCTTCAGTCTGGCTCCCATCCTCGTGATCATGATCTCCCTGGCCTCGCTCGTGTTCGGCCGGCAGGCCAGCGAGGGGTTGGTGGTGGATCGTCTGGCCGAGACCTTGGGCGAGAACACGGCCCGCTTCATCCAGTCGATGCTGGCCGGGATCTACGAGAGTAGTGGCCTGACGGTGGCCACCGTGCTCGCTGTTCTGCTCTTGGCGTGGGCGGCGACGCGCATCGTTGGTGCGGTCCGGGGAGCTCTCAACGACATCTGGGGAGTAGAGGGGCACGGTGGCTTCGGCTTTCGCGGGTACATGGTGGGCAAGCTGATCGACGTGGGCATGGTGATCCTTTTCGGGTTCATGTTCTTGGCGTCGATGGTAGCCAGCACCGGGATCAGTGCTCTCACTCACTACTTCTCCGACGTGCTGCCCCTCCCGGGTTTGCTGCTTGAGGTGCTGGGCTTTGTGTTCTCTCTGGTCGTGACCACCTCGTTTCTCACCATCATTTTCCGCCTGTTACCCAATATCCGGGTGCGGTTACGCTATATCGTGACCGGGGCTTCAGTGACAGCCGTGCTCTTTGCTCTGGGCAATTTCGTCATTGGGCGGTACTTGGGCCGGCTGACCCCTGCCTCGGCTTTTGGAGCAGCCGGCTCCCTGGCCGTGATCCTCATTTGGATGTACTACTCGGCTCACATCATCCTGTTCGGAGCCCAGGTCACCAAAGTGTACGTGGAGCGGGCACGACCGGGGTCGGGTGGGGGGTTCCGTCCCCGTGGTGAGGAGGTGCAGCCGCAGGATGCCGGCGAGATTGCAGCCCCTCTTGCCGAAAGCGAAAGCTCGAAAGCCGTGTCCGTGGTGGCTGATTCCTTCGAGACAGAGCTTAACAGGGCTGTGGCGAGCGAGTCGAACGGACGCAGCGAAGCGGGGACGCCAGACGAAAGACCACAGCTGGCCTACCTCATACTTGTACACAAGAACCCGGAACAGGCGGCCCGATTGGTGTCACGTCTGAATGTCCCGGGAGTCCGGTTCTTTGTCCACGTCGACAAGGGGACTCCGTCAGCCGTCTATCACAGGTTCTGCGAACTGCTCGCCCCGTTCCCCAACGTCCACCTGGTCAAGCGTCACCGCAGTCGGTGGGGGGAGTTCGGCATAGTCCGGGCGACCCTGGAAACGATGCAAGCAGCTCTTGCCAGCCGTCCGCCGGTAGACTACCTCGTACTGCTTACAGGGCAGGACTATCCCATCAAGAGTGCGGCAGAGATCGAGACATTCTTTGCTCGGGCGGATGGTCGTTCGTATCTGGACTATCACCCCGTACCCAGCCCTTCCTGGCCCCAGGCCGAACGACGACTGCAGTCATGGTACGCGCGCATCCTGGGTGAGCAGGTCCTCTTGCCGAGGCGACAGCCGCTCCGGGCTGTATGGCGGCGACCCCGCCGGTGGCCGGTCTGGCTCATCTCGCTAGTCTTGCCGTCCCAACGCAGACTTCCGAAAGGCTGCGTGCCGTACACAGGGTCGGCCTATTGGGCGCTGTCGCGGGCCGCGGGTGAATACGTGCTTGAATTCGTGCGTAAGAACCGCAGGTTCGTCAGGTACTTCCGGCGCGTGTTCTGCCCCGATGAGATCTTCTTCCAGACCGTCCTGGTCGCATCGCCGCTTCAGGAGAACATTGTGAGCCGCAGTCTGCATTACATCGACTGGTCGAAAGGCGGCGCCCATCCCGCCGTCCTGACTGCGGAAGACCTTCCCGCGCTCGGTCGTTCAGAAGCGTTGTTTGCCAGGAAGTTCGACCCTGAGGTGGATCCTCGGATACTCGACCTGATCGACAAGACCTTTCTCGGCTGGGAAGCGTCGGGCAGTCCCGAGAGCCAGGGCTTGCCATGGCAATTGGGGGCGTCGACCACTTAGGATGCGCGTGTTAACGTTAGCGATGAAGAAAGACGTGCAGGAGCACGGAGGCGCAGGTTTTCTCGGTCAGGCTTGAGTCGAGCCGGAGTGGCGGAATGGCAGACGCAACGGTCTTAAACACCGTAGGGCTATGCCCGTGCGGGTTCGAGTCCCGCCTCCGGCATATCCGACGATCTTGAGATAGTCTCAGTCTCGGCAGTTGGCACCGTGGATGGTTGGTCGTGGGTTCCCTGCAAATTCCCCCCTGGTATAATCCACCGAGCCTCCTCATCCTCGGGGCTACTAGTCGTGGGTTCCCTGCAAATTCCCCCCTGGTATAATCTCCGCGACTCGGCAGTCGTCCATCACGTCCGTCGTGGGTTCCCTGCAAATTCCCCCCTGGTATAATCTCGCCGACGTAATGGATAGTCGCCGAGTCGGTCGTGGGTTCCCTGCAAATTCCCCCCTGGTATAATCACAACTGCTGCAGGGAAACCTAGATCACGAGTCGTGGGTTCCCTGCAAATTCCCCCCTGGTATAATCCCGACCAATATAGCGGAGGTGGCCCATGGAGTCGTGGGTTCCCTGCAAATTCCCCCCTGGTATAATCAAAAAGGACTTACAGCAGTCGGAATACCGCGTCGTGGGTTCCCTGCAAATTCCCCCCTGGTATAATCCAATGAAACGCAGGAAACAGTCGCGATGGAGTCGTGGGTTCCCTGCAAATTCCCCCCTGGTATAATCATTGGCGCTGCCCTGATATACCGCGTTCCAGTCGTGGGTTCCCTGCAAATTCCCCCCTGGTATAATCTATATTGGTCGGATCGCCATCCGCCCACGGGTCGTGGGTTCCCTGCAAATTCCCCCCTGGTATAATCTCCGCCACGGCGAGAGTTTCAG
>OGCI01001931.1_pt1 | contig 15408 bp, 17 predicted proteins | sample 1570021 | NCBI WGS metagenome assembly OGCI01 (sample SAMN06264664, study PRJEB24512) | hot springs metagenome | isolation source: Hot spring water | place: South Africa: Tshipise | collected 2015-06-21 | reverse complement strand
TACAACCCTGGCCAGCTCATACCCGCACCTGCCGCAGAACCGCACGTAGGGCGAGGTGAACTTGGCCTGGCAGTGGGGACAGGCCTCGAGCAGCCTTTCCCCATCGTTAAGGCAGTAGCGCTCTTGTGTGCTGGTCGGAACCGCCCGGGCACAGCGCGGACAGATGCGGTAAAAAATCCCCGGTTCCTTTTCCACACGCTTACCTCCCTGCAAGTTGAGCGAATTCCAGTCATTCATGCGTGGGTTATTTCTGGCAGTCCAGCCGCACCCGGAAGCTGGGGGTGGGGGTGGTGTAGCCCGCCCCGCTGGCCCGGATGGGATTCTCGAAGCCTTTGGGATTAATCTCGAAGAGCAGTTTGGTGGGGGTTTTGATCTGGTCTTTGGAAGTGTCGGGAGGGTACCAGAACTTGAGCTGATGGGTGACCACCCCGCCCGGCGGGAGGTTGGCGTAGGTGAGCTTTTGCACGTCCAGAGCGTCGGTGGTGAGGGTCTCTGCGTTGGCGAAGGCCACCTGGATGCCCCCGTCGCGAACACCGGTGAAGACCGGCTGCACCATCTCTTTGGCCCCGCTCCGCAGCTCCACCGTCACGCCCCAGCCGGCGGTCTCGAGGGGTGTTCCAGCATCTTTCACGATGGGCTCGAGCTTTGTAACCCTAAAGCGCCAAAGGCCGTTGAAGAGGGTTTCGCCCAGGCAACCCTCGAGGCTCGCTCGCTGGTTGGCGCCGCCCGCGGTCTGGTGGGCAGGGGCCGGGTTGCCCAGCGTGAGCGTGCTCCCTTTGAGGCTATAGTTCACCCCCAGCGCCTTCAGCACCGAGAGGGGCAGATAGGTCTGGCCGTTCACCACGATGGCTTTGTCTTGGGCCACCTGACCATTCACGATGATGCTGTAGGTGCTGCCCGCAGCCAGCGCCATGCCGGCTACGAAGGCCACAGCCAGGATGCGCAATCTCCTATCGAGCATGGTTGTCCCCTTTATGCTTCAGGGTGCGGCAGGGCCGGTCATCCGGCGGTCAGAAAAAGGGCCGGTCGTGCCCGTGAAAAAAGAGCTGGGTTACCGGCTTCCTCCTCACGGTGCGCCCTATGGTTTTGCTCCAGGCTGCAAAAACTCGGCCCAGCTCGCCGACAGGCATTCGCCGACCTCCAGCATCCTGGCCCTGGCTTCCTGGTACAGGCGGTTCAGGCTTTTGTAGTTGTGCAGGCGGCGCAAAGCCTCGAGGGTGAGCCGCAGAGCCTCGAGGTCGTAGGGGTCGGCTTCCAGCAGGATTCTTCCCAGCCGGGCGGCCTCCCGGGGCTCCGCCTCGAGCAAAGCCTGGGCGCTATTATGCAGAGCCAGATAGACCGACTCACGCACAGTTTCGTACAAGGAGGGAAGCCCCCCCAGGTAAACCCCCCGCCACAGGCCGGTATCCTGGGTGCGCAAGAACTCCTCCAGGTCAGAGGTGATCGCCGCGCCCAAAGCGTAACCGGAAGGGGTGGTGACGACCAGCGAAGCCCCCAGCGTCGAGCGCGCTTTGTGGATTAGCTCCTTGAGCGCGGCAGCGGCCTTCTCTTCATCCTCGCCCGGGTAGAGGCTGTCCAACAGCTCGAGCTTGCCCACCTCATCCTTGCTGGCGAGACGGGCCTCGAGCAAGAGGGCCAGCAGCTCCTGGCGTTTGCGGCCCCGCAAGGGTTCCCCGCTGAACTGGAGCGGGCCCAGGACTTCCAAACGCAAGGCACCCGACGGAGGCTCCAGCCCGATCAGAATGGCCCGAGCGGGCGGGGCCAGTTGGGGGAAGAGGCGGTGGGCCAGGTGGACTCCGTTCGCCAGGCCGCGTTCGGCGAACCACTGGAGGCGCTGGCGGGCGCTTTCCAGGTCTCCCAGGCGCCGGTCTAGCTCGAGGCCAATCTTGTGCTCATCTACCTGCAGGTGGAGTTCCCGAGCCAGCTTCAGGGCCTGCTGCAACGCGGCCACAGCGGCTGCCTGCTCATCCAATGCGCCCAGGGCCAGGCCCCTGGCCCAGTGGGTTTGCAGGGCGTCGTAAGGGGAGTTCCCCGCATCCTCGGCCAGCCCATCGGCCTCGGCGGTGAGGGCCAGGGCCTGCTCGGGGTATCCGGCTCGAGCCTGGGCGAACGCAGCGTCAAGGAGCACTTCCCGCAACAACCGCGGGTTGCCCATCTCCCGAGCGTAGCCCAGCGCCCGCTCGGCGTGTTTGAGGGCCATGAGCTTGGCGATGGGGGTGTCTTGTGAGCGGTAGAGCAGGTTGGCCATGGAGTGGGTGGCGGCCAGGAAGCGGCTGGGGCCATACAACTCGAGGGTGGCGATGGCTTCGCCCAGGGCTTCCTCGGCAGCTTCGTAGCGGCCCTGCTCGATCAACACCTCGGCCAGCGCAGCCAGGGCAAAGGCGTAGGCCTTGGGATCCCCAGCCTCGCGGCGGATCTGTACGGCCTCTTGAAGGCAGCGGCCCATCTCGTCGTAACGACCCAGCATCCGTAAGAAAGCTGCCCGATTAACCAGCGCAGTCCCCCGCAGGCGGGGCATGTTGAGCGGGGCCAGGATCTCCAGAACCTCCGCCAGGGTGGACTCCGCCGCCCTGTACTCGCCACGGTGGTAGTGGATCAGGGCTTGGATGGAGAGAAACTCAGTACGCAAGGTGGGGTTGGCGAGGGCCTCTGGGTGGGCGAGGCCCTGGCGGACAAAGGCCTGGGCCTTCTCGGTCTGTCCGGTCGCCAGGGCCGAGCCAGCGACCGCCCGCAAGAGTTCCGGCGAGGGGTTTTTCTGAAGCGCGGGGTGGGCTTCCCAGGTCTCTAGGGCGCGCAGGTTGTCCCCACCGATGTTATAGGTGCTGACGGCCAGGGCCGGAAGGTCTACCGCCCCGCGCAGCCGGGATGGGAGTTCCCTTAGTAGGGCCTCGAGGTCGGGCACCTGGCCCTGCCGGGCCAGCAGGTGGGCATAAAACCGCACGGTCTCAGGGGTCGCGGCGGGGGTTGGCAGGGCCAGCTTCACCAGCCGGGTCGCTTCCGGAAGGTCGTGGTGCTGTAGCACCTCGGCGGCTTCCAGGGCCATCCGGCCCCCTTCCTTGCCCTGGACGCACTCCGCCGCCCGGGCCAGCCAACGGGCGGCCTGCACCTCGTTCCCGGTCTGGCGGGCCTGATCGGCAGCCCGGAGGAGGAGTCTGATCGCTGCCTCTGGCTCCAGACCCGCTGCCTCAGCATAGGCCGCTGCCGCCTGGGGATCGCTCTCCCGCAAGGCCTCGAGCGCCCGCTGGGCCAGCAGTTGGCGCTCTTGGGGGGGCATCAGGTTTAGGGCGACCTCGCGGAAAAGGGGGTGGGTGAAGGATTTCCCCAGTATCAGCCCGCGGCGCACAAGTTCCAGGTTGGCGACCTCGAGCTGTTCCCGGCTGAGCCCGGCTACCTCGGCCCAAAGGGTGTCTTCAACTTCGGTGGGCAGGATGGCCCGGGCCGCAAGGGCAGCCCCCGTCACAGGCTCGGCCCCGGCGTCCCTAATGAGCCGCTCAATCAGGGCCTCCACAGTAAGGGGCACGTCGGTAGCTGGTGGAGGCCGCCAGCGCCACATTTTCCCGTCGTTCCACAAGAACCCACGTCGGGCTAGGTGGCGGAAGAACTCGAGGGTGAAGAGCGGGTTGCCCGCCGCCCGGTTGTAGATCCACTCCAGCGCCTCGGCGGGCAAGGGGGCGCCGGTCTGGCCCTCGAGCAGCCGACGAACGCCAGCAGCGTCCAGGGGTTCCAGCCGAAAGGCCATGAAGGGTTCGGGGGGCGCAACCCGGCTGGTGACGAGCAAGGCTACCCCTTTGCAGCGCCGGACCATGGCGGCGAGCTTCCCCACCAGCTCGAGCCGTTCTGAGCTTGCTTCGTGCAGGTCCTCAAGGTGCAGGATCACCGGGGCCAGCCCCCCCAGGATGGCACCCAAGGCGGGAGCCGTTTTCTCACCTTCGATGTGCTCTCCCCGCTCGAGGCAGCGCAGAAGGCCCTCGGCCCAGGCAGGAGGCTTTGCAGCGAAGGGGAGGGCTTGGATTACCTGGGAGAGAGCCGCTGTGGCGTGAAAGCTGAAACTGCGGCAGGGGGCCTCGCGCAATAGTACGCGCGCCGTGTGGCTTTTGCCGATGCCGAGCTCGCCCCACAACCCCAGGGCCAGCCCTTCACGTTTGAGCCGAAGGTTCTTGAGCAAGCCGATCAGCTTGGTATGGATAGGGCGCATCACTTCGACTTGGGCGCTTTTGGGTTCCGGCTGCGGCATACATCCCCTTACCAACATAATTTAGCCGGGGGCGTTAAACCGCTGTTACGGTTGATTGATCCGTGCGCGTTCTGGTTCTCTTGCCGCACCGATCCCACCCCTTTGACGTACCACAGGCTTACTAAAGCGCTCTTCACAATTATTGAGCCACTTAAACTCGTTTGCTGAGTCCAGTACAATACAGTTGCCTCCCGTCCGGGAGGCAACTGCTGTGAAGGGTGCGATAACATAAAGCCAGGCGCTGAGAAAGAGGAATCTTGCCGTAGGCTACAGCGAAAAGCCCTGTCCGCATGATCCTTCAGTACGATGTCCGAGGTCGTACAAGCCAGGCTACCGGGTCTTCCAAGCTGGAAACAGTCATACACCCTGGGACTCTTCCGCTCCATCCCCTTGCGCCCAGGGCACCCACGAGCTTAGACTGCGTTCGCCTTTGTCGAAACGAGTTGTGCGGATGAACAAACACACAAGTGCAATCCAACAGGGGTGGGGGCATCGGTGATCCAGAAAAAAATTTGCATGTTGGGTGCGTTCGGGGTAGGCAAAACCAGCCTGGTCGCACGGTACGTGCACGGCATCTTTTCCGAAAAGTATCAGACCACCGTAGGGGTCAAGATTGATAAAAAAATCGTCACGGTCAACGGACAGGAGGTAAGTCTGGTCTTGTGGGACCTGTACGGCGAAGACCAGTTCCAGCGGGTGCAGCCCTTTTACCTGCGGGGCAGTTCGGGTTATTTGCTGGTAGCCGACGGAACCCGCGCCGATACCCTCGAGGCCGCCCAAAGCCTGCAGTCACGCGCCCAGGAGGTGCTGGGCCCGGTTCCCTTCATCCTGCTGCTCAACAAGCACGACCTGCCCTGGCAGGTGAGCGAGGCCCAGCTCGACCAGCTGCGGGCTAAAGGCTGGGAGGTGCGCTACACCAGCGCCAAAACCGGCGAAGCCGTAGAGGACGCCTTCAATACCCTGGCGGGCCGGATGCTGGGCAAAAGTACCTAGGGCTGGCGGCTTAACAGCCAGTAAGCCAGCCCAATAACCAGGAGCCACAACCACCAGCGGCGGCCCAGGAGGGGCTTGCGCTCTGGCAGGGGGGGTAAAGCACCTGGTACCGGGGCACGGGGAGGCCGCACCGGGGGGCGCATTTGCAGGCGCTGGCCCTGCTTGATGTGGTACACCGACTTATCGAGCTGGCCTTTTTTGCGGTAGGCCGCACCCAGGTTGTGGTGGGCCAGGGCGTACTCGGGGTTCAGCTTGAGGGCCTCCTGGTACAACCGGATGGCCTCGTCGGTCTGGCCCGCCTCGAGGGCCAGGTTAGCCAGGTTGGTCTTGGCCCGAAAGTGGCGGGGGTCGGCCTTTAGCGCAGCCTCGAAGGCCTGCCGGGCCTCCTCCCGCTTGCCGCGCATAATCTGGATGAGCCCCAGGGTGGCCCAGGCCTCCGCCCCCAGGTGGGGGTCTTGCAGGTAGGCCGCAATCTGGCTTTCATCTTCGCTTTCAAAGGCCCGGATGGCCGCTCTGGCCCGCTCCAAATCCAGGTAGCCAGCAATCAGGTCGCCGTCCTGCTTTAAGACCTTTTGAGCCCTTTCATATTCCTTCAGCCGCAGCCAATCGCGCAGCTCGAGCAAGACCGCCAGGGCCTCGGCATGGCCCGCCTCACCTGCCAGAATGCATGCTCGAGCCTCCTCGTAACGCCCCAACCGTATGAGCCGATCAACCTCTTCCATAAACACCAATCCACCGCTGCCATTGTATACACCCGTCCAGCCCCCCAACCCACAAAAGCACTCCTGCGCCCGCACAGCACAAAATTCTGCTTGATTGGTCTAGCCTCTGGAGGCCCCACCCAAAGCATTAGAAATGGGGTGAGCGCACACACCCAATGGGGCTTGGCGTAACGCCACGGACACTCCCTACGTAACGCTTTAGGGGTCAGTTTGGGTCAAATTCCACACGCCTTACAAAACCAGGCACTATACTCAGCAGTGGAGTTCGGGAATAGGCCCGCTCCCACGAGACCGCAAGCCCTCTTATGCACTACGCAATACCGCACCAATACCATATCCCGGTGCGGAGCCCTTAGGAGAAGTTATGAAGAAGTCCGGTTTTACCCTGATCGAGCTCCTGATCGTCATCGCCATCATCGGCATCCTGGCCGCCGTGCTGGTGCCCAACCTGCTCAACGCCCGCCGCACCGCCCAGGTTCGCGCCGAGCAGGCCTACGCCCAGAACGTCTATAAGGCCGTCAACGCTGCTGTGGCCGAGAACCCCAACTTTGCAGCATTAGATGATGCCGCTTGTGCAGGACCTTTCGGAGCCTACAGCCCTGGTGGTGCGCCTGGCAGCATTACTGCTTGCACTGTTGACTACACCCCTGCCACCGGTGCTGTGGTGGTAACCTATTCGGGTGCAGCCGGAACCAACGTAACCGTTCCTTAAGCCATCCGCCTCCTAGCATGGGTGGGGTTGGTCGACAATCCCACCCATTCCCCCATAAGGAGCACCCCGATGCAGCAAAGAGGCTTCACGCTCATCGAACTGCTGATCGTGATAGCCATCATTGGTATTCTCGCTGCCGTACTGGTGCCTAGCTTGCTAGGTGCCAGGCGAACCGCCGAAGACCGCGCCGCCCTAGCCCATGCCCAGAATGTCTCCAAAGCGGCCTTTGCCTATGTTGCCGAAGACCCCAGCCGGTCGGTTATTACCACCAACAATTGCACGGGGGGATATACAGCAGGCAGCTATATTGCACCAAGCCCAGGCTCATCTGTAAGTGCCTGTACCGTATCGGACTCCAACAATGATGGCATCCCAGAAGTTTCGGTTACAAGCCGGTTAGGAACCACCTATACCCTGCCCTAAAGCACTAGATGCCTTATTGGGCCTCCCTTGCGGGAGGCTTCATTCTTTCACAGCAAAACCTCAGCCCTCCGGCTTCCCGCGGCGCAAAAGCGCAGCGGTAAACTCGGAAAAATCGCTCAGGTGTTGCTCCAGAATCGCTTTGAGGATCGGCAGTGAAAGGGCCTGATAGTCATGAACCGCCACATTTCGAAAACCCACCATCCGCTGCATGCGTCGGGCCAGCTCTGGGTCGATTAAACCCGCTTCCTGCAAAAGGCGAAAGGCATCTCGTGAGCTTTGTGGGAGGCCCAGCCGGTGCATAACGCACCAGATACATCGCCAGATCTATAGAAGCCTCGCAGGCCCGCAAAAGATTGAGCACAATGGCGTCCTGACGTGTGTAATTCTGGAAAAGCTCCTCTTCATGGCCTCGGTACTCCTGCTCAATTCGCCTCAAGCAGCGCTCGATAATCGCGGTCTTGCTCAGGATTACCTCATCCATAGACCCGCCCGTGCCGGTAGATGTCCTCTAGAATTTGCCGCCGCTCTTCTTGCAAATAGGCATACTCTTTGAGTACCCGGATTTCAAATAAATCGCAGCGGAGAGAGTCCTCGCAAAACACCCGTTGGCCCTGCGTCACCACTTTAGCCCTGAGCAGGGGTGTCGCGGTGGCCAGGTCCACCAGGTCAACCTCAGGCTGGGACTCCTGGAGTGCAACCAGATCCTGGGCTAACACAAACAGCTCCCAGGGGTCGTAGGGCGCGCTGCCCAAAACAGCAATATCCAGGTCGCTACCGGGCTGGGCCTGCCCTTCGGCCTGGGAGCCAAAGAGGTATATGGCCAGTGGCGACAGCCGCTCTCGGATAAGGGCGACAATGGATTCCAGGGTCTCAGCGGCCAGGGTCGCCATAGCGCCATTCTATCAGCCCTGCACCCCGCCCCTGCGCTTCAGCGTCCAGGTTTTGGCGCCCCTCGCGCAAACCACCGAGTAAGCACCACCCCCGCCACAAAACCGCCAATATGGGCCCAGAAGGCGATGCCCTGGGGCCAGCGCGGCCAGGCCCCTTTCCAGCACGGAAAGGGGGGCCACAGACATTCAGCGCTCCTTAACGCTAAAATGAAGCCGGTCATGGCCTTGTCGGCGCCCATTCCTTCCCAAGCTCTGGCGGAGATCTGCCAGCGGTACGGGGTTCGGCGGCTCCTCTTCTTCGGCTCCTTTGCGCGGGGAGAGGCCGACGAGGAAAGCGACCTGGACCTCCTGGTGGAGTTCTTCCCCGGGCGCACCCCGGGCCTGGGCTTCGTCAGACTTCAGAAGGAGCTGGTCGCTCTTTTTGGACGCAAGGTAGATCTTCACACCCCGGGAAGCCTGAGCCCTTACGTCCGGGAAGAAGTCCTGAGGGAGGCCCGCCCCCTGCATGAGGCGGCGTAGCCTTTCCGATCGCGTCCGGCTCCTGCACATGCGGGACGCCTGCAGGCGCGCCCTGGAAATCGCCCAGGGCAAAGACCTCAGCGCCCTTTCGCCCGAGGAGGAAGCGTCCCTCGCCCTCGTTCGCCTTCTGGAGATTCTCGGTGAAGCGGCCAGGGGCGTTTCCGAGGACCTGAAGAGCCTTCAGCCCGAAATCCCCTGGCGGGAGATCGTGGCCACCCGCAATCTCCTTATCCACGAGTACTTCGGCGTGGACATGGAGGTGGTGGCAGCCATTCTCGAACAAGACCTTCCCTCCCTGCTGGAACGTTTGGAAGCTATCCTGCAAACCATGGACCATTCTGGGCCTTAGGCAGGGAGGCTTTTGGCAGGCTCAACCGCGCCTCCAGGCCAAACTTCAGGTAGGCTAGCCACAGCGCTATGGCTATCAGCCCTGCACCCCGCCCCTGCGCTTCAGCGCCGCTGCCGTCCAGGTTTTGGCGCCCCACGCTCGAACCACCGAATGAGCACCACCCCCGCCACAAAACCGCCAATGTGCGCCCAGAAGGCGATGCCCTCCTCGCCCATAAAATCGCCCACAAACTGGATTAGAAGCCAGTAGCCCAGGTAAAGAATGGCTGGAATGGGTACGGGAATCCAGCCCACCAGCGAGAGGATCAGGGCCCTGGGGTACAGCACAATATAAGCACCCAGCAGGGCCGAGATGGCCCCCGAGGCGCCAATCATGGGCACATCGCTGGAAAAACCACTCACCAGGCCCTGAATTAACGCTGCAGCAACCCCGCCCAGCAGGTAGAACAACAAAAAACGCCCGTGGCCCAGGCGGTCTTCGATGTTGTCGCCAAAGACCCACAAAAACCACATGTTGCCCAGGATGTGCAGCAGGCTCCCATGCAGAAACATGCTGCTAAACAGCGTTATCCACTCGCCCCAAAAATCGGCGGCAAAGCGGGCCGGCACAAAGCCATAGGCCCCAATAACCGCGGCAGGGTCGGTAAGGGCAAAAGTATAGACAAAGCCGGCCAGGTTTAGCAACACCAGCAGGTAGACCACATACGGGCGGCGGTGGGCCCGGTTGATGTCGTGCAGGGGAAACATGCCCTCAGGTTACAGCAACCGCGGCTCCCAGAAATACGCTACTGGGTGTGCTGCGTTTTTTACCCAGTCCAGCACAAGCCGTCGGTAAGGGCATTCTGTGGGCCCTGCTCAAGAAAAAAATCCCCCGCCAGGCGGGGGCTATTCGGGGCTACTGCCTTACGAGTTGACCCTTACCTCAATGCGGCGGGGTTGGGCAGCTTCGGCTTTGGGGATGTCGAGGTAGAGGATGCCGTGCTTGAAGGTGGCCTCGATTTTGCCCAGGTCATAGGTATTGGGGATCACGAAGCTACGCTCGAACTTGCCATAGGCCCCCTCGAGCCGCCACTGGTTGGCGTTTTCGGGCTTGCTGAAGGGACGCTCGGCCCGGATGGTGAGGGTGTTGTTCTCGGCGGTTACCTCGACCTGCGAAGGCTCTACCCCAGGCAGGTACACCGCCAGGTGGATACCCTGGGCATCCTCGAGCGCGTCTACCAGCGGGGTATGGGCGCTTTCGCTGGTGGGGGTAAAAAAGTTGCGCAACAGGGCGTTTTGCAGCTGTTCAATCTCACGGAAGGGATTGTATCTAATCATAGCAACCTCCTTTACGTAAGGAAGTATAAAACTTGAGTGTATTATTGTCAAGTCATTTTAGTGCTGAGGCATCCGTCCGGCTTGACCTCTACAGATGGGGCTTCAGCTTTTGCAAGAGCATGTGCTTGGGTGCAGCCCCCACCACACGCTCGACCGGCTGGCCGTTTTTGAACAGGATCAGGGTAGGAATGCCCTGCACCTGGTAAGCGCTTTGCGCCAGGGGAAACTGGTCCACGTTGAGCTTGACGATTTTGAGCCGGCCCGCATACTCGCGGGCGATCTCCTCGAGCACCGGCGCAACCATCTTGCAAGGCCCGCACCACTCGGCCCAGAAGTCGACCAGCACCGGCACGCTGGCCTGAAGCTCGGGGGTCAGGCCCTGGGTGGCATTCACCAGCCAGGGCAGGGGCTTTTTGCAGGCCCCGCAGACCGGAACCTGGCCTGTGGGGGGGTTGCCCAAGCGGTTTTTTGCACCGCAGTGGATACAGGTGGTGATGTTATCGCTTGCCATAATCGTTTTATGCCAGCGCAGCCTGCCGAACCTCGAAGGTGAGTCCCAGGGGGCCGGTGTTCACATACAGATGAGCGCCATCGGGCACCTCACCCGCCAGGATTTTGCGCGAGAGGGGGGTCTCCAGTTCCCGCTGGATTACCCGCTTCAGGGGCCTGGCCCCAAAGACCGGGTCGTAGCCGCGCTGGGCCAGGAAGTCGAGGGCCTCTTGCGAGAGCTCGAGGGTAATCCGGCGTTCGGCCAGGCGCTTACGCACCGCCTCGAGCTGGATCTGCACGATGGCCGCAATCTGCTCTTTGGCCAGCGGACGGAAGACCACAATCTCGTCCAGACGGTTCAAAAACTCGGGGCGGAAGTGCTGCTGCAGCACCCCAAACACCCGTTCGCGGATGGCCTCGTAGCTCTGGCCCGACTGAATGCCCTCGAAGATGAGGGGCGAGCCGATGTTGGAGGTGAGGATAATGGCGGTGTTGCGGAAGTCCACCGTGCGGCCCTGCCCATCGGTCAGGCGACCGTCGTCGAGCACCTGCAACAGCACATTGAACACATCGGGGTGGGCCTTCTCGATCTCGTCGAAGAGGATCACCGCGTAGGGCCGACGGCGCACCGCTTCGGTGAGCTGACCCCCCTCCTCGTAGCCCACATAGCCGGGCGGCGCCCCAATCAGGCGGGCCACGGTGTGCTTCTCCTGGTACTCCGACATGTCGATGCGGATCATGTTCTCTTCGGTGTCGAAGAGGCTCGCCGCCAGGGTCTTGGCCAGCTCGGTCTTACCCACCCCGGTAGGCCCCAGGAAGAGGAAGGAGCCGATGGGCCGGTTGGGGTCTTTGAGGCCGGCGCGGGCCCGCCGGATGGCATCGGCCACCGCCACAATGGCCTCGTCCTGGCCCACCACCCGCTTGTGCAACTCGTCCTCCAGGCGCAGGAGCTTCTCGCGCTCGCCCTCCATCAGCTTGGCTACCGGAATGCCCGTCCAGCGCGAGACGATGGCGGCAATGTCTTCCTCCGTGACCATGGGTCGCACGAACTGCGCGCCCGCCATGCGCTCGGCCAGCTCGTTGACCTCCTGCTCGAGCCGCGGCAGCTCACCGTAGCGGAGCTGGGCCGCTTTGTTCAGGTCGTAGGCCCGCTCGGCCTGCTCGATCTGGGTGCGCACCTCGTCGAGGCGCTGCTGGGCCGCCCGCAGCCGCTGCATGATCTCGCGCTCGGCCTCCCATTCGGCTTTCTGTTTGTTGATTTCGGCCTCGAGCTCGGCAATTTCTTTTTCCAGCTCGCCCAGCCTGAATTTGCTCTCGGCGTCGGTTTCTTTCTTCAGGGCCTCGCGCTCGATCTCGAGCTGGAGCTTGCGCCGGTTGAGCGCATCAATGCTCTCGGGGCTGCTCTCCAGGGCCATGCGCAGGCGGGCCGCGGCTTCATCGATCAGGTCGATGGCCTTATCGGGCAGTTTGCGGTCGGCGATGTAGCGGTGCGAGAGCTGGGCCGCCGCGATGAGCGCGGGGTCGGCGATGCGGACCCCGTGGTGCACCTCGTACTTCTCCTTGATGCCGCGCAGGATGCTCACGGTCTCCTCGAGGCTGGGCTCGTCCACAAACACCGGCTGGAAGCGGCGCTCTAAAGCCGGGTCTTTCTCAATTTCGCGGTACTCGTCGAGGGTGGTGGCCCCAATCAGGTGCAGCTCACCTCGAGCCAGGGCGGGCTTGAGCATGTTGCCCGCATCCACCGCGCCCTCGGCCTTGCCGGCCCCCACCACGGTATGAAGCTCGTCGATGAACAGAATAATCTGGCCTGCGCTCTGCACGGTCTCCTGGATGACGGCCTTGAGCCGCTCTTCAAACTCGCCGCGGTACTTGGCACCCGCCAGCAGCGAGCCCATCTGCAGGCTCACGATGCGCTTGCCCTTCAGCCCCTCGGGCACGTCGCCCTTTACGATGCGCTGGGCCAGCCCTTCGACCACTGCGGTCTTACCCACCCCCGGCTCGCCAATCAGCACGGGGTTGTTTTTGGTGCGGCGCAGCAAAATCTGGATGACCCGCCGGATCTCTTCATCCCGCCCAATTACGGGGTCGAGCTTGCCCTCTTCGGCCTGGCGGGTCAGGTCAAGGCCATACTGCTCCAGGGCATTGTAGGTACCTTCGGCATGTTCAGTGTTCACAGTTCTTCCTCCTCTTATCTCCTGCAGGGCTTTCCGAATGCCGTCGGCCTGCAAGCCTCCGTAGCCGGTCTCGGCCAGGGCCAGCAGCAGCGTGTCCAGGGCCACAAAGCGATCCTTGAGCTCTTCCGCCAGCTTTTCGGCCCGCCCCAGGGCCGAGGCCAGCCGGGACGACAGGTACTGCCCCCCCTCGGCACCAGACACCTTGGGCAAACGCCCCAGCTCGGTCTGGGCGGTCTGGTAAATGCTTTTGGGGTTCTGGCCTGCCTTTTGCACAACCTGGGCAGGCAGGCCTGCAGCATCCCGCAGCATCACTGCGACCAGATGGGGCAGGTCGATCTGCGAATGGGACGACTCCCGCGCCAGCACCTGGCTCTGGGCGATGGCCCCCCGGGCTTGTTCGGTAAAGCGCTCCAGATTCATATCAAGCCTATTATGAAACTTGAGTGTATTACTGTCAAGTCTAATGAGTCTTCTTTGCTATTGGGCCTCAGGCCTGCCGAGCACCCCATGCCCCTTTAGCTCGAGGCCGAGGTGTAGCTCCTCAGGGCAAAGCGCCAGAACACCCTGGAAAACATCAGCAGCCCCAGGGCAATAAGAAAAGCCAGGCCCAGGCCGGACAGGTTCAGACGGCCCAGGGCTGCTTCAGCCGGCACGGTGGTCAGGAAGGCCACCGGCACCACAAAAGTAAAGATGAAGCGGTAGGCCGCCGGAAAAGCCTGCACCGGAAAGCGCCCGGCCTCGAGCAGCGCCCGCAGTACCTCGGTGGCGTTGGCCACCTTCACAAACCAGATGCTGCTGCTGCCAATGATGAACCACAGGCTGTACAGCATCACAAAGGCCAGCGCCAGCAGACCAAAGCCCAGCAGGTAGTCGGCCAGGCCCAGCCCCAGGCGGCTGCCGGCGTAGAACCAGATGAAAAGCCCAATCAACCCGTCGCTCAGGCCCCAGGGGGAAAGGGTGCGAAAAGAAAGCCAGAACTGGCTGTCCAGCGGCTTGAGCAGCACAAAGTCGAGGGTGCCCTTCTGCACCTGCTCCACCACCCGGTTCAGGTTGGGCGAGAGCAAGGTAAAGGCCAGGCCGTCGAGCATCAGGAAGGCCGCCAGCACCAAGAGGGCCTCCTCGAAGCGCCACCCCCCCGGCTGATACCCCCCCTGGTAGAGCAGGGAAATCCCGAACAGGCTGCCCACAGCCCCTCCCAGCGACGACAAAGCTGCCAGCAAAAAGTTGCCACGGTACTCGAGCTCGGCAGCCAGGGCCGTTCCCCAGAAGCGGCCCAGCACCCGCAGGTAGCGCATAAACCCAGTCTATCAGAGGCTTTGCAGGAAACCGCTCTCACTTTGCCGGTACAGGCCAGCCAGTAGCATTAAGCGCATGCAGCTAGGCTACTCGTTCTGTCCCAACGATACTTTTATCTTCTATGCCCTGGCCCACGGCAGGGTTGCCACCCCCTTCCCCATCCGCGAACTGCTGGAAGACGTGGAAACCCTGAACCGCTGGGCCTTGCAGGGGCGGCTTCCCCTGACCAAAATCAGCTACGCCGCGTATGGCCGCCTGCGCGAACAGTACGTTGCGCTCCGTTCGGGGGGTGCGCTGGGGCGGGGGGTGGGGCCACTGCTGGTCGCCCGGCAGGCGCTGGGTGAACTGGCGGGCAAAAAAATTGCCATTCCGGGCCGCCATACCACCGCCTTCCTGCTGCTTTCCCTGCACAGCCAGGGCTTTGAGCCGGTGGAGATGCGCTACGACCGAATTATGCCCGCGGTGGCCCAGGGTGAGGTGGATGCCGGGCTGATTATCCACGAGTCGCGCTTTACCTACCACCTGCACGGGCTGCAAAAGCTCTTCGACCTGGGTGAGTGGTGGGAAAACCTGACCGGCCTGCCCCTGCCGCTGGGGGCCATTCTGGCCCGGCGTGACCTGGGCAGCGAAACCATTCGGGCCATCGATCGGGCAGTGCGGCTGAGCCTCGAGTACGCCTACACCCACCCCGAAGAAACGCTGGCCTACATCAAAAAGCACGCCCAGGAGCTGCAAGACGAGGTCATCTGGGCCCACATCCACACCTACGTGAACAGCTTTTCGCTGGACGTAGGGGCCGAGGGCGAGGCCGCAGTGGCCGAGCTGTTCAGGCGCGGCGAGGTGGCCGGACTGTTGCCCGCCTCGAGCCTTCCCCTCTTTGCCTGAACGCTGTATGGCTGGGGAATTAAGCGATACTGCTTACAATTTGTATCCCCGGCCAGGAATCTCTCACGCGTAGAACCGCTAAATTAACCATATGACCCCGGACTTCATTGCCACCCTGCCCCCGGAAGCCAGGGCCGAGGCCGAACGGGTATTCCGCAGCTTCACGGCTCGGCGGAATAGCTACGTGTGTTATCCAGAAGATGAAGCCAGAACCCTGTACTACGTGCTTGAGGGTTGGGTTCGCCTGTTCCAGCTTGGGCCCCAGGAAGAAGAAATCACCCTGACGGTGGTGGGGGCCGGCGACATATTTGGCGAGGGTGCTTTGTTGCCGGACCAACGTTATGGGGTCTTTGCCGAGCCGCTGGTGGACTGTGAGTTGCTCTCGGCCTCGAGGGAAGACCTGCTG
>OGCI01001930.1_pt1 | contig 15414 bp, 15 predicted proteins | sample 1570021 | NCBI WGS metagenome assembly OGCI01 (sample SAMN06264664, study PRJEB24512) | hot springs metagenome | isolation source: Hot spring water | place: South Africa: Tshipise | collected 2015-06-21 | reverse complement strand
GTGGCGTCCCTGGAGGGATTCGAACCCACGACCCGCTGCTTAGAAGGCAGCCGCTCTATCCAGCTGAGCTACAGGGACGCTCAGATTAAGTATATCATGAAGGAAGTTGACTAATAAAACGAGCGGCTATTTCTTGTGAGCCTGTGCCACGTGCTTCTGCCAGCATTTCTCATGCACATATACGGCGCATTTGGCACAGTAATAGATGTGGGCTTTGGCTTCCTTACCACACACAGGGCATTTCATGATTTGCTACCTCCACTGTCTTTTTCCTTCCTAGCCGAATTCCCAGGATTATCACCTTTCGCCTTTTCCTCGCGGCAGTCGGTAACGTAGAAACCTGGTCCATTGAATATGATAGGAACGGGGGAGAAAAGACGACGGGCGATCCCGTGACAATTAGGACAATCGGCTATCGGCTTATCATGAAAGCTCTGCTTAAGCTCGAATTGCAGTTGACAGTTCAAACACCGATATTGGTAAATAGGCATTTATGCTCTCCTTCGTTTAAGAAACGGGCGCTACACATCATTGCGAGCGCTGTTCTTCTGTGACTTGCGTCTTGGCAAGTTGCTTGCCTTCTCTGCTTTCCCTTGGTATGAATTCGCCATCTAAGTTGACGCTCCCTATCTCAAAGGATGGACGATGAGCTTGCAATATATGCCTATCCCAGCAATAGGCATGGATAAAAGCACCACAAGCACAATGGAAAACAACACGGCCATAAATCAACGGATTTCCGCATACAATACAATTCATCTGCTTCCTCCGCTATGATCAGCAATCATAACACTAAAGCGGGAATTATAGCTTGGTCACAGACTTTCAGCAAGTGCATATGAGATGAATAGTGAGCTTCAGACCAGATGGGTTTTTCTGCGGCTCTCCAATATCCACCCCGAGCACTCCTGCACCTCTCCATCGCACAACACAAAACCGGCACCAAGCCGCTTGGTTTCAATCCAGGCGGCTCGACCAAGAGCAGCATCAAGAAACGAAGGGGGACAGGCTTCTACCCGTCCCCCTTTGGTGCGCGTGGTAATCACCGACTCTTCGCTGTGCAGCTTCTGGCTAGATATGCCACGAGCATGTTCGCTCTCGGTGTAAAATACTGCTATACAGGGTAGCGAACTAGCTATTTCCGGCCAGCAGCTTGCCTCGGCACATACTTGGTCCAAGAGTCAATTTCTTGGACATAGTCGTTGACGATGACGCTTATGGCATGCTCTGAAGACGCCCAGTTGGGAAGGTTTATCACCTGCCTCTTCCCACCACCCCACCGCGGTGTAACCACAACCGAAATCGTCCCGTCTGGAGGGTCAGCAGCAGGCATGAAGAAGTCAATCCCAGACATGAATGTTACAGCGTGGTAGTATGGGATGGGGGCAGTTAGGTTGCTTATGCCATCCGCGTCCTTGTCGTAAACGAAGAGTCCAATCAGGTTCTTGCGGATAGGCGCAAGTGCCGGCAGTACATTAACGCCGTTTATCTCCAGAACGTCACTATCTCTCCATTCGTTCTGCCTGCTGATCACTAGATTACTGTGGTTGTCGCTCATGTTCATATAGTAGCCAATCCCACCCGGCGCAGATGTCTGCAAGCGAACGAAGTAGTTGCTCCTCATGAAAGGCTGGAAGTAGAAATGATGAGGTCGAAACCCTTCACGGATTAGCACGATCTCGTAGTGCTTCAAGCCATTGATTTGAACAGGTCCCCAGGCGCCATCATAGAACCAGTTCCCACTTATCGTACAGGTAGCTGTTGGCTCATCATAGACTCTGTGTCCTGTCCTGGGGTTGACCTCCCATATCTCAACAATTGCGTCACCAACTCCCACATTGGCTGGGAAGAAGACTGCTCTTCCTGCGATTTCGACCTTACCAGGCGGCACGGGCAAGATATCCGTGGTCTTCGGTGACACGCCCGTGAAGAACTTGTACATGTAGGCGAATGCTGCAGCGGATGTTGCCACTTCCACGTGATACTGCCCTTCTAGGACAACATTCCAGGCTCCTACTATCTCGCGAGGCGGGTTAACGCTTCCTGTTCCTCCCAGTTGAGCCCATATAGCCAAGGTGGGAACACCGCCGGGGAGCGCTGAGGCTGTACGTCCATCAATACCCACATATTTGGCAATCTTGGCGGCACGGGCTGTGTCGTTCAAATAAGTATGGGACACAGATGTACCCAGAGAGTGCCCCATGAGGTACACTTTGTCAGCCCCAGTTTGCTCTCGAACACTATCAACGAATGTGTCAAGGCGTAAAATAACGGCTGAAAGATTTTGGGTCGCGAAAGTAGAATCGTATTCGAAGGCAAATAGCAAGTCCACGGGCCATCCGTTGCTGGCAAATCGCATTGCCTGCGACTCAAATTGCTGCGCTGAGCCCGCGCTACCATGAACGAAGATAATAGGCTTGATGCAGTCATCAGAACCTGCTGCCGTAGCCAGCGGCAACAGGCTGGCTACCAATACAAACACCAGAACAAGCACGCTGATTAACTTTAGATTTCTCACTGTCTAACCTCCTTCTTAATCGGTGACCTCTATCTGGCGAAACCTTTTCCTAGTTGCCCATACTCTATCACACCCTTTCCATCCGTGAAGACCTTGGAAACAATCAACACATCCTATTGCGTCCAGCAGTCAGATTCGTGATGTTTCTTGGGATGAATAAATGCTACCCTTTACCAACCCCCTTGTCAATCACTAGTTACCTATCAGCCACCACACCCTGTTGACAAGTTATTTTTCTAGCCGTTAATATGCGGCTATTCTTATGAGCTTAAGACGTGGTCTGGCGGAGTCGTTTTCGTCTTACCGGCAAGCAGTGCAAGTTGAGTTTAGGAAGGTTATTGACCGTTGCCCTGCGGTGCTTCGTAATATTTTGAGCTATCACATGGGCTGGCAAGACGAACGTGGACAGCCCTGTGACAGAGAATCGGGTAAATTCGTTCGCTCTACTCTTTGCCTTCTCAGTTGCCAGGCGGTGGGAGGAGACGCGTCGCAGATAACGCCAGCTGCCGCTGCTATTGAACTTGTCCATAATTTTTCCTTAATCCATGATGATATTGAGGATGCCAGCTATGAACGGCATCATCGCCCAACCGTCTGGAAGCTGTGGGGGCAATCTCAGGCGATAAACGCCGGCGATGCCATGTTCACTCTAGCATATTTAGCTTTACTTGGACTAAAAGAAAAACAAATACCTGATGACAGGATCGTTGGTTCGGCTAGAATGTTGAGTCTAGCTTGCCTAGAGCTTTGCGAGGGACAATTTTTGGATGTGGAATATGAAAACCGCCTTGATATCACCATCGAAGATTACCTTTATATGGCAGGCAAGAAAACAGCTACCTTGTTTGCCACATCTGCTTCGCTGGGTGCATATCTAGGTTGCGAAGACAGTAGACTGGTGAATCTTTTCTACCAGTTCGGTAAAGAATTGGGCATAGCCTATCAGATTTGCGACGATATACTGGGAATTTGGGGAACAGAAGAAGGGATTGGCAAGCCTGTTAACGACATATCCCAAAAAAAGAAAACTCTGCCTGTAGTCTACGGATTACAAAACTGTGAAGGCGAGACGAGGAAAAGACTCAAAGAGCTTTATTCGCAAAAATCTATCGAGGGTGAACGAGTCAGAGAGGTCATGAATATCCTGGAGCAGCTTGGCACCAGAGGGTATGCTGAAGACCTGGCTGAGCAGCACTATGTCAATGCCCTGGCACAACTCGAAGCTACAGGACTCGATATATCCAGACAAGCCCAGCTTAGGGAGCTAGCCCGTTTTCTAATAAAGCGTGACTTTTAAAAAATTACCACGAAAAATCTGGAGATTTTTCGTGGAGCCCAATTAGTTTAAAGCGAAATTTGTTTACGTTTAGTTCAGGAGGGCAAAATGCCGAAAATGACTGTCAAGGATATAGACGTCAGAGGTAAGAGGGTTCTACTTAGAGTTGATTTTAATGTCCCGCTAGATATAAAGACTGGTGCCATTAGCGATGACACACGCATTCGGGCTTCGATACCCACTATAAAATATCTCATTGACCATAAAGCTAGGATAGTCATTTGCTCCCATTTAGGACGTCCCAGCGGGAAAGTAGTTGAAAGTCTGCGGATGGCACCTGTAGCAAAGAGATTATCGCAGCTTATTAACTTGCCTGTAAATATAGCATCTGATTGCATAGGTCCTGAAGTAGAGAGCAAAGTGAAGTCTCTTAGAGAAGGCGAGATTTTAGTCCTGGAAAATGTGCGCTTTCATCCTGAAGAGGAGGAAGACGACCTTGGGTTTGCTAAAAAGATAGCAAAGTTAGCCGATATATATGTTAATGATGCTTTTGCTGTGTCTCATCGAACTCACGCCTCCACTGTAGGTGTCGCTAAATATTTGCCAGCAGTGGCGGGTTTACTGATGAAAAAAGAGCTAGATATTATGGAAAAACTCTTGCACGATTCAGCACACCCACTAGCTTGCCTTATGGGCGGTGCTAAAGTGGGCGACAAGATGGGACTATTACAGAATATACTCAAAAAAATTGACATATTACTTATTGGTGGCGGCATGGCTATTACTTTTCTCAAAGTACGAGGATACGAAGTAGGAAACTCATTAACAGAAGACGATAAGTTGGATTTAGCTAAAGAATTGTTGCGAGAAGCTAAGGAATGGAATGTGCCATTTTTGCTTCCCGTAGACGTGGTTGTGGCAGAAGAGATTAAACCTGGAGCCCAAGCAAAGGTAGTGGATTTAACCAACATACCATCCAGTAGCTATATCGTAGATATCGGTCCTAAATCTGTTGAGCTTTTCTGTAACGAATTGAAAAAATGCCGTACTGTCGTCTGGAATGGCCCTATGGGCATTTACGAGATACCGCAGTTTTCCCACGGAACTAAGGCAATAGCTAACTTTCTAGCTACCCTCGACGCCACGACTATTATTGGTGGTGGTTCTTCTGCCGAAATAGTTCAGGAAATGGGACTGGCTGATAAGATGAGCCACGTTTCTACAGGTGGCGGTGCCAGTCTGATGTTTTTAGAAGGCGTTGCTTTACCCGGTGTAGAAGTTTTGCTAGACAAGAAATAACAGGAGCTATTAAATTGCGCACTCCTCTCGTTGCTGGCAACTGGAAAATGAATACTACCGCTGCTGAGGCTGAACAACTCGTTCTGGAGATGCTTGAGAAACTTGACAGCATACAGGACGTAGAAAAAGTCCTCTGTCCACCATTTGTAGCTCTGGTTTCTCTGAACATGATGCTTCAGGGTTCCTCTATCAAGCTCGGGGCACAGAATATGCATTTCGAGACCAAAGGAGCTTACACCGGCGAGATATCGCCACTGATGCTCAGCGAATTATGCGAGTTCGTCATCCTGGGACATTCCGAGCGCAGGGCGTATTTCGGGGAAAGCGATGAAGTAGTCAATAAGAAAGTAAAAGCAGCTCTGGCAAACAAACTCAAGCCTATCTTGTGCGTTGGAGAGGGACTTGCCGAAAATGAAGCTGGCAAGACAGAGGAAGTGGTCCACAGACAGATTACAGCGGCTTTGAGCGGCATAGAGCCTGTCCATGAGCTCGTGATTGCCTATGAGCCAGTCTGGGCTATTGGTACAGGTAAGGCAGCTACAGGCAAGCAAGCCGGTGATACCATCTGGTTTATTCGCGATATTCTAGCTAAGATGTGGAACAAGCAAACTGCCCAGGACATACGCATCCTGTATGGGGGGAGTGTAACCGGAGCTAATATTGCTGAGTTCGTTTCCCGTCCCGAGATTGATGGGGCGCTGGTTGGGGGAGCCAGCCTCAAGGCTCAAGAATTCATCAGCATTGTCGAACAAACGGCAGAAATTAAGAGAAGAAACAATTAGTCAGTTTTCCGTGATCGCCATTGTTGGTCCCACTGCGGTAGGAAAGAGCCAACTTGCGCTGCAGCTGGCGCAATACTTCCCGGCAGAGATCATAAGCGCCGATAGCCGCCAGGTCTACCGGTACATGGACATCGGCACCAACAAACCGAGTCCGGCGGAAAGAGCAGCAGTTCCCCACCATATCATTGACGTCGTTGACCCTGACCAAGAATTCAGCCTGGCTATGTATCTTCAACTGGCGACCGAGGCGTTGAAAAGTGTCCGAGAGAAAAGCAAATTGCCGTTGCTAGTTGGGGGCAGCGGACTCTATGTGTGGTCACTGCTGGAAGGATGGAAGATACCTCACGTGCCACCTGACCGGAAGCTAAGACGTGAGCTAGAAGCCAGAGCAGCACAGGAAGGCAGCGAGAAACTTTATCGAGAATTGCAGAGCGTTGACCCAGTGGCAGCAGAAAAAATCAACCCCAGCAATATTCGCCGCATCATAAGAGCACTGGAGGTCTACCACAGCTTAGGACTGCCATTTTCCCAATTACAGCGCAAAGAGCCGCTTGGCTTCCCGGTTGTCCTCATCGGGTTAACCCGGGAGAGAAGCGAGTTATACAGGAGGATTGATGAACGGGTTGATAAGATGATACAAGATGGGCTGGTAGAAGAAGTGGAACTACTACTAAGAAAAGGTTATAGCCTCTCGTTGCCTTCGATGTCGGGCATAGGTTACAAACAAATAGGGCAGTTTCTGCAAGGCGAGATGACATTGCCTGAAGCTATTGCTAGAATAAAATATGAGACACATCGCCTGGCGCGTCACCAGTATGCGTGGTTTCGCCTCAGCGATAGACGTATTCATTGGCTTAATATAAGCGGGACAGGAAGAGAAGTTGACTCCGATTCAATGAGGGTTATCCTCAATAAAGCGAGGGAGCTCATAGAAAGCTCGCCATCATGAAGTTCTCCAAATTACAAGCCACGGGCAATGACTTCATTCTGTTAGATACCTCGTCGCAATCCCTCTCCTTGGGGCGGAGAAGACTGGGAGAAGCTGATTGGGGAAAATTGGCTCGCGCTATGTGCGACCGTCATTTTGGTATAGGGGCAGACGGACTGATTCTAGTGCAGAAATCGGCTGTAGCTGATTTAAAGATGCGTATTTTCAACCCCGACGGTTCTGAAGCCGAAGTCTGTGGCAATGGGTTGAGATGTTTTGCTAAGTATGCCATTGAGAAAGGCATTATCCCCGCCCGAACGCTTCCCTTCGGAGACAAAGGTGTAAGAGGAGATATAACAGAGCCAGAGACTCGCTCTCTGGCCGTCGAGACTTTGTCAGGGATAAGAAAAGCTAAAACTTATCTATCAGGTAATAAAGTCAAGCAGGTTGAGGTGAATATGGGTTCGCCTCAATTCCAAGCGAAGCAAATCCCTGTTAAAGTGGATATTCCGATTGCATCGGAACCAATATTGGATTATCACCTAGTAATAGACCGAAGGAAAATGACCTTGGCTCTTCTATCCATGGGCAATCCCCATGCTGTAACCTTTTTGTCCCAGCCGGTGGCTGATTTTCCTCTAGCCAAGATAGGAGCAAGAGTGGAGCGTCACCCCATGTTTCCCAAAAGAACAAATTTTGAGGTAGCCAGAGTCTTGAGCAAAGATAAGATAGAAGCCCGGGTCTGGGAGAGGGGGGTTGGAGAGACCCTGGCTTGTGGCAGTGGTGCTTGTGCTATAGCTGTAGCTGCCCAGTTGCTCGGGTATGTCGGTAAACAAGTTGACATAATACTTCCAGGCGGAACCTTGACTATATTCTGGGATAGAGTAGGGGATGTGATGCTCACTGGTGCCGTAGAGGAAGTCTTCACCGGTGAATGGCTTAAGGAAAGGAGCTAATTGGAATTAGCCAAACGACTTAACAATTTGCCACCATACCTCTTCGTGGAGATAAACCAGAAAATCGCTGAGCTCCGGGCAAAGGGCGAAGATATAATCAGCTTTGCTATCGGCGACCCAGACTTACCCACACCATCTCACGTCATTGAACGTATGTGTCAGGCTGCATATGACTCCGTAAACCACCGTTACCCTGAAACTGCTGGCTTGTCTGAACTTCGCCAAGCCATCGCTGAGTGGTATAAAAAACGCTTTGGGGTTAATTTGGACCCGTCTAAAGAAGTTCTGCCGCTTATCGGCTCCAAAGAAGGAATCGGACACACGGCTTTGTGCTTTATCGAGCCCGGCGATGTAGCTTTGGTTCCTGACCCCGGCTATCCCCCATATTCTCTGGGCACTATATTAGCTGGGGGCGAACCTTACTTTATACCCCTGAAAGAGGAAAGGGACTTCTTGCCCGATTTTGAGGCTATTCCAGCCAGGGTAGCCGATAAGGCAAAACTTATGTGGCTTAACTACCCCAATAATCCGACAGGGGCTGTAGCCAGCCTGGAGTTCTTTGAGAAAGCTATCCATTTCGCTAAAAAACATGATCTGGTTATCTGCCATGACGCTGCCTACAGTGAAGTTGCTTTTGATGGCTACAAACCGCCGAGCTTTATGCAACTACCTGAGGCGAAGAAGATAGGTGTGGAGTTTCACTCGTTATCCAAGACTTACAATATGACAGGCTGGCGAATAGGTATGGTTGTCGGCAATGCTACTATTGTGGACGCCTTGTTCAGAGTCAAGTCCAATCTGGATTCAGGCATTCCCCAGGCAATCCAATATGCAGCTATACAAGCCTTGCGCGGTTCCCAGGAACATATTCCTGAGCGCAATGCTATTTTTCAACGCCGTCGTGATAAATTGGTGAAAGTGCTCAACGAGATAGGACTAAAAGCCAGGCTGCCGAAGGCAACCTTCTATATCTGGGCGAGAGTTCCTACAGAGTATACGTCGCTAGGTTTTACCAAGAAGCTACTGGAGGAAGCTAAGATAGCAGTAACACCCGGGACTGGCTATGGAAAAGAGGGAGAGGGTTACGTTCGATTCTCCCTGACTATTCCTGATGACCGTCTGGAGCAAGGCATTAGTCGTTTATTGTCCTGGCAAAGGAGAGGAAAATAAAGCAGAAGTTTTTCACTACTCAAGCCAAGGCAGAACAGGTATTCTTGGTTGGGGTGGGAAACAAGACTCCTGACGACCAGTGGTCAATTACAGACTCTCTGGAAGAGCTAGCCCTGCTGACAAAAACAGCCGGCGCCAAGGTTGTCGGTACGCTAATTCAAAAACTGGATGCACCTTCATCTTCTTATTACATTGGCAGGGGCAAAATCGAGGAACTAATTAGCCTCAAAGAACAAACTCACTACGACACAGTAATTTTTGATGATGAGCTTACGCCGAGGCAACAAAGAAATCTGGAAGAAGCATTGGGCGTCAAAGTTATTGACCGCACCGCTCTGATTTTGCACATATTCGCCCAGAAAGCCCGCACCTATGAAGGGAAACTTCAGGTAGAACTGGCTCAGCACCAGTATCTGTTGCCCAGGCTGGTTGGGCAATGGAGCCACTTAGAACGGCTTGGCGGCGGAATTGGCACGAGAGGTCCAGGGGAATCGCAGCTGGAGACCGACCGTCGTCTCATCCGCAAACGCATCAATCTTCTTCAGCGTAAACTAGAGAGCGTCAAGAAGCATCGAGCACTCTACAGAAGACAACGCAAGGAAAAAGGTATACCCATTGTGGCACTCGTAGGGTATACTAACGCTGGGAAAAGCACCTTGTTTAACACGTTAAGCAAAGCTGGAGTGGAGGTGGAAGATAAACTATTCTCCACACTAGACCCTGTGACGCGAAGACTAGCTCTACCCTCCGGGCAACAATTCTTGATCACTGACACAGTAGGATTTATTCACAAACTGCCACCTTCCATTATTGCTGCTTTCCGCGCTACTTTGGAAGAATTGGACGAGGCTGATTTGTTGCTGCATGTAGTTGACATAACACACAAAAACGCTGCCCATCAATGCCTTACTGTGGAAAACATACTCCGCGAGCTGAATCTGGAAAACAAACCTAAGATTACCGTGTTCAACAAGTTTGACCTGGCTCTCAGCAGTGAGGCTGAGCTAAAAGCATTGACTTCCATTCCTTATTTCGAGGGAGAGATTACTTTGCCTGATGATAAGGTTGCTCTTATCTCCGCAGCAAAGGGATGGGGGGTCGAAGAGCTTCTAAAGAAGATAGCTAACTGTTTATGGGAGCAGAATGGGCAAAGACGCATGGTTTGTGGTTAATCTCTTTGTCCGAATATCCTGGTTCCTATTCTGATTATATTGGCGCCTTCCTCCAAAGCAACCTTGTATGTATTGGTCATACCCATGGAAAGATACTTCATCTCTACATTGGGCAGTTGCAGGCTTTTTAGTTTTTCGAATATCCTTCTCGTTTCTGCAAAATAAACTCTAGCTTCTTCCGGATTGCCAAAGCGGGGTCCCATAGTCATAAGTCCCATCACTCTGATATTCTTGAGACCCGATATATCTTTTACTAGTCGCTCCACATCTTCGGGAAGCGCACCAGATTTCTGAGGCTCCCTACCACTGTTCACTTCGATTAACACTGGCATTATCTTGCCAATTTGAGCGCACTTTTTATCAATCTCCCTAGCTATTTCTAGGGAATCAACACTCTGTATCATGTCGAATATTTCTAACATATTTTTTCTGATGTTGTGCCTTTGCAATGTGCCTATGAAATGCCACTTCGCCCTTTTGCCAACCAGTTTATATACCTCCTTTGTTTCCTTGACATAATTTTCGCCGATAATGTTTATGCCTGCCTCAACTGCGGCTGAGACTTCCTCGGGGGTTCTTGTTTTGGCTGCCGCCACCACTTGGACTCCATCAGGAATTTCAGCCAGCAGTCGGGCAACGTTTTGTTTGATCAGTTCGGGAGTCATAGCTTGATTGTAGTCTATGACACTCACCACCTTCAAGGCAGGAAATGAGTCGGGGATGTCTTGACAAGTGGAAAGGTGCCAAGAAGTGTTAAACAGTAATTGTGGGACCGCTCGCTAGGAGACGATTTTCGGGGCATGAGAGGTGCACGGGCACATTCTCATATGCTCGGGGTTTCCTCGGTGGGCGGTTTGGGTGAAGATTATCAAAACAGTTTTCAGGCAAAATGGCGAGAAGTCACATTTTGCATCGAAACAACTAACGAAAAGAGGCAGACACAAGGCGTCTCATCGGTTTTGGCAGAACTTGGGACAAATTAGGAGGAGAGAAGGCTAGCACCGGGCAGCATCAAAAGCCACGCGAGAGCTCCAACTGGTACTCAAAATTAGGCGTGGTGCCCAATTTTGATTAGCCATTTTGGTAGAATAAGATGGGAATCCAGCATTTCGTGCGAAGAGTCCAGAATAGGGTGAAGAGCCAATATTGACTAAGTGGTGCGAAGTATTTGGTGCTATTAGGGGATTGACAAAGAGCGTATGCATAAGCATAATGTGATTGGGTATAATATTCCTTACACTCATTCCATAACTTCTTGGAGGTGAGATAAATGCTGCCTCATGTTGACGACTTTCTGCTCAGTCTGCAGGCTAATAAGTATTCCCCGGAGACGATCTACAACTACGAGCGAGACCTCAGTGTGTTCAATACTTTTCTGGATGAAAGCAACATTGGATTCGACAAGGTTGACAAGCGCACACTCACTTATTACAAAGCATATCTAGTTTCGCGGGACCGTAAGACGCCGCGCCTGGGAAAGCAAGGCGAAAAGCAGCTCGATTCCCGCTCCATAAACCGCATGCTGTCAGCGCTGAGAGCTTACCTGCGGTATTTGATTGACATTGATTATCCTTGCCCGGTGCCACCCGAAGCTGTCAAGTTGACCAAGACCGGCAAAAAACATCCTCAGGTGGCTGAGCTTGAAGATTTAATCAGGCTAATTGAAGCGCCCAGTACGCTCGAGTCAAATGCTAAAACAGCACTCAGGAACAGGGCCATGTTGGAAGTACTGTTTGCTACCGGTATGCGCATATCTGAACTATGCAGTCTCAATCGGAGTCAAGTTGATACTAGCGGACGCATTTTTATCACGGGCAAAGGCAGAAAGCAACGCTTCGTCTATCTCACGCCGCGGGCTAAACGACATCTTGACACCTATCTGGCGACTCGTCAGGACAATTGTCCAGCTCTTTTCATCCCTTATGCCGGCAGAAATGTCACCAACCCTAAGAAAAGGATTTCCACCAATTACCTCCAGGATAGAATCAAAAGATACCGCGAGAAGTTAAGAATCAATGTTCCCACCTCAGCACACTCGCTAAGACACGGTTTTGCTACTTATCTAGCTGAGCAAGGTGCCAACCCGGCAGCGTTACAGGTCCTTCTGGGGCATGAATCTTTAAATACCACCACCCGCTATGTCCATGCCTCGGACAAGTACGCTGAAGAGACCCACCGCAAGTACCATCCCCTAGCTGAGCCAGACTAGAGCCATCGGCTTATTGGTATTATGTAAAGTGGCAGTGCTGTCATCTCTGCACACTAGCCACCTTGACGGCGAGGAACTACCGCGACTGAGCACAGATTGCGGGAAGTCTGCCCTTTTTGGAGAACCTTTCCACCCTCTGCCTCACAGACTCATTGAGCAATCCCTTTTGATACGCTAGCGCATGCAGAAAGAGCTGCATGTGCTGTGGCACTTGCCAGAGCTGTTTCTCCGTGTAACGATAGCCATATCGAGCTGAACTGCCCAGCCTGACACTAGTAATTTTGTCACTTTTATAGCCAATCTCTTCGACCACCTCGGGAGTAAATCCGTTCTTTCTGGCTATCTCGTCTAATAAACCATGGATTCCTGTGCCGTGCTGAATAGCGAGCTTTGCCCTCGTAGCATACTTTTCACAGATACCCATTTTTATAGCCAGCTCACGGTGAGGATGTTTCCCTAGGCAGTCCTCTCCCGAAACCACTTTTAATTCAGAGGCTACGCTCAGGGCAATATTTACTACCTCGGTATCTAGATAAGGGAAAAACAACTCGACACCGTGCGCCATGGCTATCTTATTCTCTCTATCCAGAGTCTCTATATCCGACCTGACGAAATCGTCCCACATTCTACGGCAAAGTTCTTCGCGCCCATCTCGGGCTAAGACTCGAGAGTACCAGTCATAGCCACCCCACAGTTCATCAGGACCCTGGCCGGAGAAAAGCACCTTGGCACCATCACGACTAGCTGCATCTACCGCAACATATGTAGGAATGCCAGTTTCCACTTGCACGAAGTCGCTATCCTCAATTGCCTCCACCACTCTAGCAATATACCGCTCGATTTCGTCAATGTCTAACAGGACTATCTTATGCTCGATACCAGATTCTCTGGCAAATTCCCGAGCAAAGCTTACGTCGGGCGAGTCAGATAAACCGACAGTGTAAGCAACTACTTCCATCCCCAGACCAGAAGCAGCGTCGCACACAAGCTTGGCTATCAAGCAGCTATCCACCCCACCTGATAGCAGTACACCTACCTTGCCTGCTTTCTGTACCTTCATTAGTCTTTTCTCTACCGCCGCGCGAAGTACTTCGGCATAAGCATTGACAGCCTGGGTCATGTCCTTTATCTGGACATTGCTTTTACGCAGGGGCAAGGCTCTCTTTTTGCTAACTCCTTCGCAATCAAGCACAGCGAGCATACCTGCTCGGACGGGTTTGACTTCACCCAGTCCTCCCCTCCACAAGGGCTTCTTGTTAGAAGCGAAGGCGCAAAAGCCGTCACTTTCACCGTAGTAAAGCGGTCTTGTTCCCAGGAGATTTCGCGCTATCACTATTTGTTCAGCGTCTTTGACCGCTAGGACGTAATCTCCATCGAGATTAGCGATCATTTTCTTAACCTTCTGTTCCAAGCTGCCAGGTAGTTGTGCTAGTACCTGCATCAAGAACTCAGCACACGCTTCGTTTGTATTGCAGCGAAACTCAGTAAGTTTAGGCAGCTTGCTATCCAAATCGTAAAAGAACCCATCGTACACTAAAGCTAGCCTTTCGTCTTGATAACCGGTGCCGGGATGCCGTGGCGAGGTTCTTTCGACAGGGAAAAATATCTTTGACAAGGCTTTCTGGTCTGATGCAGCAAGTGGAGAGCTGACACAGTGTGCATAAGCCTTAGCGGAAGGCTCAATGGCTAGACCGGAGCTTTCCACCATAATGGCAAGTTTCTTCTCCAGCTTGCTCTGGCTTATAGTGCCTTTGCCGAGAATACCGCCTATCCAAGACATGAAAGATTTTCGATTTACAACATTATTCTAATGCTAGTTACCGAAGCTGGTCTAAAAGAGTTCAGCTACCATTCTGCCTACATACTTGCCAATTGCCAGGGAGGCAGTAAGCCCTGGCGATTCTATTCCGATGAGATTAATCAAGCTCGGCAAACCAGCTTTGTCTTCGTGGGCAATGACGAAGTCCCGAAAGCTGTCGCCGGGTCCTTGAAGCTTGGGTCTGATGCCAGCAGATTCGGGAGCTAAATCCTCAACTTCAAGAAAAGGAAGGAACTTCTTGGCTGATTTGTAGAAATGTTCCTTGTGAGCCTCAGAGACCGTGTAGTCTATCACATCCACATAATAGGCGTTGGGGCCAATTAACAACCTCCCATCGAGTCCCTGTTTAAAATGAATCCCATGTCCAGCTTGCTCAGGGGCGGGATAGATAAGCCTGCTGACAAAGTTTCTATACTTCGAATCTAAGCTAAAATACTCGCCTTTACAGTAATGAAGCCTGTAGCCCGCTTTATCTATATCTATCCCAGCAAGCTGTGCTACCTTATCGCAGTTCAAGCCAGCACAGTTCACAATAATGTGAGCAACAACGCTAGAGATTCCCTCACGGTCTCTTATTTGAACTTTGTATTTTGTGCCCACCTTTTCTATCCCTGTAACCTCAGTATTGAAAACGAACTCAGCTCCATTGTCCCTCGCCTGGTTATAGAGAAACCTCAGTAAGGAGTGGGAATCAAAAATGCCACTGGACGGAGATAATAGACCTGCTCTGGCTTCCACGTTCGGCTCGAGTTTCTTCACTTCTTCCCGGGAAAGCAGTACTAGGTCCTGAACGCCGTTCTTTCTTCCTTGTTGGTAGAGTTCTTCTAGCCAGCTAATCTCACTTTCGTCTGTTGCCACGATAATCTTGCCACACCTCTTACAAGGGATATTATGCTTGTGGCAAAGCTTGTAAAGCAGGTGCTTGCCCTCTACGCATAGTTTAGCTTTAAGGGAGTTTTCAGGGTAATAGATGCCAGCGTGAATTACCTCGCTGTTTCTGCTGCTCGTTTCAAGCCCGAAGGTGCGGTTCTTTTCAAAAACAAAAACCCCATTCTTCTTGTGGGCAAGCTCACAAGCTACTGCTAAACCGACAACTCCCGCGCCAATAATCACCACATTGATTTCAGAAAGCATTTCCTTGCTGGCTTTCAAAAATGTCACAAGATTGAATAGGCAGTTAATTATCGTGCGACCTTGTTGTCATAGTCAAGACCTTAGTTGTAGTTATAGCTCGGCGTCAGACCACGGAGTGGCTTGGTTACTCGAGCTTCCAACCGAGCCTGGA
>OGCI01001929.1_pt1 | contig 15415 bp, 7 predicted proteins | sample 1570021 | NCBI WGS metagenome assembly OGCI01 (sample SAMN06264664, study PRJEB24512) | hot springs metagenome | isolation source: Hot spring water | place: South Africa: Tshipise | collected 2015-06-21 | reverse complement strand
CTGACCTCCTCGCCCAGATCGGCGGCGTCCTCGACCCCGGCCAGGAGGCGAGCTTCAGCTACGAGGCCTCCCACACCGATGCCGGCACCTACGAGAACACCGCCGCCATCGAGGTGAAGGACGACGAGGGCAACACCGCCTCCGACTCCGACACCTGCACGGCCACCGTGACCGACACCCTGCCCCAGATCACCGTCACCAAGACTCCCAGCCCGGCTTGGGTGCCCAAGGCGGGAGGTTGGGTGACCTACACCTTCGTGGTCACCAACAAGACCGGGGAACCGGTCACGCTGACATCCCTCGTGGACGACAAGTTCAGGGACATCACCAACAAGGTGACGCCTCCTATCGGCGCCGGCGTGACCATCTCCGGCAACGGCAGCCTCACCTTCACCTACAAGGTGTGGATATCCGCCACCTCCACTTATAAGAACAAGGTGACGGCCACGGCGAACGACGACGAGGGCAACGTGGCCACCGCCACCGCGGAGGCCACGGTGAAGTTCATACCCAACAGCCTCATCACCAACAGCTCGCTGTGCGAGTTCGACTTCGACCCGAACCGCAGCGGCGACCAGTTCCGGCTGCTCTACATCCTCGAGTCGTCGTCCTGCCTCTGCAGCTACTACCGGCTGAACAGCTCCAATCCCGGACAGTTCTACTACAACGTGTTCTGCAACGGGGATCCGGGCACTCCGGTGAAGCTCAACATAACCATCCCCTACCCGTTCGTGACCCAGGGCGCCCAGCCGGTCCACGCCTACAGCACCTACGACGTGGTCAGCGGGCCGTGCGGATACTGCCTGCAGCCCGGCACGGACGTCACCGGTTCCTTCACCATCAATAACGGCGCCGGCTCTCTGCCGTGCGGCGGCAAGATCGGTGGCGTCACCGGGACCATCACCGTGAGCGGCTACATCCCGCAGACGGGCAGCCTCTGCGTGACCGTCCACCTGGACTACGGGCTCAAGGGGACCTCCTGCTGGAACAAGAAGTCCAGCGGAGCGGTCTACCACTGCTCGTACGGCACCATAAACTCGCCGCAGCCCTACACCTTCTCCTTCAAGCAGGCCATCTACGGCAACGGGATAAGCGTCGAGGACTACCAGACCACGGAGAGCGAGAACGAGTTCAAGAAGTTCGCCGGGTTCATGGGTGCGGTCACCAACAACGCCACGGGGGATCCGGTGAGCGGCGTCCAGGTGAAGATATACAACAGCTCGGGCACCTGCGTGGGGACGGTATACACCGATGCGGACGGTTACTACCTGCTGGCTTACAAGCACACGGCAAAGACCGCGACCTACACCATCAAGCTGCCGGCATATAGCAAGCAGCAATCGGTGACCGTCAAGGCCAACGGTTTCGCGCTGGTGAACTTCACCGTGCCTTGACCGTGAGGCCGGGACCCGCTGGAGCGCGCACGCGAGCGGACATGCGCTAAGGGGCCCGAGAGAGGCAGAAACGGGCTCCGGAAGCTGAAGACGGGCAAGTGGGGAGGCCGGTTGGAAAACCAGCCGGCCTCCTCTCATCGTCCTCTTTTGCCGCATGGGCGGAAGAGGGAGGCCTGCAGGGAGCAAGCGGAGAGGGGAGCTGGGAGGCATGCACGGAGGCAAGCAAGGAGGCAAGAGGGCAAGCGAGGGGCAAGCGAGGAGGCGTGCAGAAAGCATATGCCTTACAATATACATAGCGATTGACGTCGCGTGACGCGCAGCATCCGACGGACGTAAGAGGCCGTGCGGCGCATCCCGTGGCGCGTATGGCGGCTGGAGCGTGCCTGACCCGCAGGCGCGCGGAAGGCGGAGGAAGGGATACTGCGAAAGAAGCTGCGGATGAACGGGTCGCAAGAAGACGGGCGGCAAACGAAGGGGACAGACGGCATCTCTCCGAACACCATTTCCTCGCGAGCAAGAACCGCGCTTTTCTTCCTCCTCACGCTTATCCTGGCGCTGGCGCTCAACGGCGGGTGGCTCGTCCCGGCCCGTGGCGGAGCCCCAGGGGAAGGGGCTTGCGGGGAAGAGCGCCCGGAGGCCTCGGGAAGCCCGGTCTGCGCGGCCGCAGCCGCGGGCGTGATGCCCTTGGGCGGCCTCTCTCCCGCCCTCGTGGAGGCAGGTGAGGAAGCGGGCGGGGAAGGGGGAGAGGGCGCCGGGGCCGGCGCCGTGCGCGATTCCACGCCCGCGGCAGGCGAGGGCACGGCCGGGGGCACGGGAGGCGACGCCTACGCGCCCGGCCGGGTGCTGGCCAAGTTCCGGGGGGGCACCGCGACGCAGCGGGCGCTGGAGATCCTTTACCAGTGCGGTGTGAGGGAGATCCTCGAGGAGATCGGCGCGCGGGCGGGAGATCAGGCGGGCGAGAAGGTGCGCCTCCTCGCCCTCGAGGCGGGGGTCTCCGTGGAGGAGGCGCTGCGCGTCCTGCGTCTCCTCCCCTGGGTGGAATACGCGGAGCCCGACTACGTTAGGAAGGCGGTCTACACCCCCAACGACACCTATTTCGGCAACCAGTGGGCCTACAACAACACCGGGCAGACCATCGGCGGGCAGGCCGGCACCCCGGACGCGGACATGGACGCGGTGGAGGGCTGGGACCTCGAGAAGGGCTTCAGCAATCCGCCCACGGTGGCGGTGATCGACACGGGCACCGACCTCGCCCATCCCGACCTGCAGAACAAGCTGTGGGTGAACGCGGACGAGGTGGCCGGCAACGGGGTGGACGACGACGGCAACGGCTACGTGGATGACCGCAACGGCTACAACTGGGCGGGCATCTCCCACCTCTACTACAACGACTGGGCCTGGCGATTCGGGTACGACCAGGACCGCCGCACCTTCGCCCAGTCCATCAAGGGCACCGGCGCCGACCTCACCTCCGTGGGGTTGCTGCTGCGGAAGAACGGAAGCCCCACCCAGCCCATCACCGTCTCTCTGCGCAGCAGCCTGGGCGGACCCAACCTCGCCACCGCCACCATCGCGGCATCGGAGGTCTCGCCTTACTTCCGGCTGCTGGTCTCCAAGGCGCTCTCCACAGCGGTACGGCTGAACTCCGGGACCACCTATTACCTGGTCTTCTCCACGGCGCAGAACGACACCGGCAATTATTACCTCCTGTACATGAACTACGACGACCCCGCGAGCAGCGACCCCTGGTACGACTATTACGCGGACGGGTGCGGCTGGCGCTACCTCGCCTCCTCCTCGAGCTGGGAGCAGGGCAGCGGCTACGACTTCTACTTCCGCACCAACGCCAACCCCGTGCCCCGCGACGACGACGGGCACGGCACCCACTGCGCGGGCATCGTGGGCGCGGAGACGGGAAACGCCGTAGGGGTGGCGGGCACCTGCCCCGGGGCGCGCGTCATGTCCTTGAAAGCGGGGGACTGCGTGGGGGCCCTTTATTCCTCGGACATTATCGCGGCCATACGCTACGCGGCCGACAACGGGGCGGGGGTGGTGAGCATGAGCTTCGGGGGCACCTCCTCTTCCTCGGCGGAGCAGGACGCGGTGAACTACGCCTACGGCAAGGGTGCGGTGCTCTGCGCCGCCGCCGGGAACGACGGGGTCAGCACGGTGTTCTACCCCGCGGGTTACAACCACGTGATCGGCGTGGGGGCCACCGACAACCGGGACAAGGTGGCAACATTTTCCAATTACAACGCGAGCGTGGACCTCTCCGCGCCCGGGGTTTATGTGGCCTCCACCGCGCCCACCTACGCGGTAGCGCTCACCTCTTACGGGATGCCCGCCAGCTACTGCTACATGAGCGGCACCTCCATGGCCTGCCCCATGGCCGCAGGGGCGGCAGCGCTGTTGCGCTCCCGCAACCCGTCGCTCGGCAGCGACGCGGTGCAGCAGGCGCTGCAGGACGGGGCAGACGACAAGGGCGCGGCGGGGCGCGACGACTATTACGGCTGGGGGAGGGTGAATATCTATAGGGCGCTGAGCCTGGTCACGCCGCCTCCCAGACTGAATTCCGTCTCGCCCTCCTCGAGGAAGGTGGGGGGGCAGGTCACCCTGAGCGGGACCGGCTTCGGCCCCGCGCGCGGTTCGTCCTACGTGTCATTCGGGGGAACGCAGGTCGCGGAGGGGGATTACGTCTCGTGGTCGGATACCGGCATCGTGTGCCGCGTGCCGCCCATGGCAGCGGGCTCGGTTCAGGTGACGGTGACCACGGGAAGCGGGACCTCGAACGGCCTCCCCTTCACGGTGCTGCCCTTCGTGGTGACCGCGGCGGTCTCTGGGGGAGGGGGTTCCGTGAGCCCGCCCTCCCAGAACGTCTCCTACGGCGGGACGGCCACGGTGAGCATCACTCCGCAGACCGGCTACGGCATTGCCTCCATCACCGACAACGGGGTGGGCATGGCGGTCAGCAATCCCTACAGGATATACAACGTGGAGCGGGACCACGCGGTGGTGGTGGCCTTCGCCGCCAACACATACACCATATCCAGCACGGTGGACCCCGTGGGGTCGGGGTCGGTGACGGGGACGGGGGCCTACACGCACGGTTCGACGGTGCGTCTGGAAGCTTCTGCCAACGCGGGATGGCGCTTCGAGAGGTGGATGGAGGGAGGAAGCACCGTATCCACCTCCTCCGTCTATACCTTCACCGCCACCTCCGACCGTTCGCTTACGGCGCGCTTCGCCGAGGAGCCGGGCGGGACCACCGCCTTCTACTTCGCGGAGGGCACCTGCCGCCCCGGCTTCACCCCCTACCTCTGCATCCAGAACCCCAACGACACGGCGGCCTCCGTCCGCATCACCTACATGCTGGGGAACGGGAAGACGGTGGAGCGCACCCTCAACGTAGGTCCCCGCTCCCGCGCCACCGTGCCCGTGAAGTCTCACCTGGGGGAGGGAGACGACGAGGCCCACGACTTCTCGTGCAAGGTGGATTGCGTGAGCGGGCCGGGTATCGTCTGCGAGCGCCCCGTCTACTTCAACCGCGGGGGCATAAGCGGCGGCCATGACGTGGTGGGGGCCACCTCGCCGGCGCGGGCCTTCTACTTCGCGGAGGGCACCTGCCGCCCCGGCTTCACCCCCTACCTCTGCATCCAGAACCCCAACGACACGGCGGCCTCCGTCCGCATCACCTACATGCTGGGGAACGGGAAGACGGTGGAGCGCACCCTCAACGTAGGTCCCCGCTCCCGCGCCACCGTGCCCGTGAAGTCTCACCTGGGGGAGGGAGACGACGAGGCCCACGACTTCTCGTGCAAGGTGGATTGCGTGAGCGGGCCGGGTATCGTCTGCGAGCGCCCCGTCTACTTCAACCGCGGGGGCATAAGCGGCGGCCATGACGTGGTGGGCTTCCCGCAGTGACGCCCCAAGGCGGGATGTTATAATTACTCTGAACTGTATGTATACGGGGAAGGAGGATCATAAAGAAGGGCTGCGGCCCGGGGAGCAACAGGGCGAATGCGGGAATAAAGGAGATCGCAAAAGGGCTGTACCGCTATTATTAGCGAGAACCGGCAAATCAAAGGCAAAAGCCGCAAAGTTCGACTGAAGGCCGCTAACAAGAACCGGAACCGCCAAGGTCAGCGAAAACCGCTATCAACCTCCGTATTTCCTCTCTTGAGTAAGAGGTAACGAGCGCGTTACCTTTGACTGCCCTGTTATATGGTAAAAAATGGTAATATCTTTTCCGTGATGTGGAAAGCGGACCTGGCACAGGAGGAGGTTGGAGATGACCAGCTTACATCAATGGGGAAGCAGCTCTGCCCGCGCTACATGCCGCTCTTTTGTGGCTACCTCGGCCGTCGCAGCTTGCGTCGCCCTCATGCTTTGCTTACCGGTCGCGGCGGCGGAGGTCCCGGGGGCGGACGCCGGGGGCCCGGGCGGATTTCAAGAGGCAACCGTCGCCCCCTGGTACCTGGCGGAGGGTTCCACCTACGGGGGCATGGAGACCTGGGTGGTGGTGCAGAACCCCAACGCCACGGCAGTCACCGTTGATATCACCTTTCAGACCAACGAGGGGAAGAAGGACGGGCCCCAGGACTTCCCCATCCCCGCCCAGTCCCGCAGGTCCTTCATCCTCAATAGCCTGGCTCCCGACATGAAGGACGTCTCCACCCAGGTGACCGCCAGCGGCGGGCAGGTGGTCTGCGAACGGGCCGTCTACGGGCCGGGCAAGGCCTGGGCCCACGAATCCATCGGCTCGAGGTTCAGCGCCGCCCAGTGGTACCTGGCGGAGGGTTCCACCTACGGGGGCATGGAGACCTGGGTGGTGGTGCAGAACCCCAACGACTATCAATCCGTCGTGGACGTCACCTTCTATACGGAGAACGGGAAGAAGGACGGGCCCCAGGACTTCGGGATCCCCGCCCAGTCCCGCAGGTCCTTCCTCCTCAACAGCCTGGTGCCCAACATGAAGGACGTCTCCACGCGGGTGGTCTGCACCACAGGCTTCGTGGTCTGCGAGCGCGCCGTCTACGGGCCGGGCAAGGCCTGGGCCCACGAATCCGTCGGCTTCCCCAACCCCCAAAGCTCATGGTACCTGGCGGAGGGCTCAACCTACGGGGGCATGGAGACCTGGGTGGTGGTGATGAACCCCACCCCCTTCCAAGCCGTAGCGGACATCACCTTCCATACCAACGAGGGGAAGAAAGACGGTCCCCAGGACTTCGCGATCCCCGCCGAATCCCGCCGCTCCTTCCTCCTCAACAGCCTGGTACAGAACATGAAAGATGTCTCCACTCACGTGGTTTCCACGGGCGGAAACGTGGTCTGCGAGCGCGCCGTTTACGGGCCGGGCAAGCAATGGGCCCACGGATCCGTCGGCTACGGCGGCGCGCTTTAAGAGCGAAAGGTCGCGTGCGGGGAAGCATGGGGAAGCATGGGGGCGGAGGAGCGAAGAAGCGTGGGGGCGGTGCGGGGAAGCGGGAAAGCTGGGAAGCGTGGAGTCGTGGAGGCGAAGCGGCAAGAGCTGTAGGGACAATTAAGGCGATAGGTCGCGGTAGTCGCGACGACCCTTGCGCATCTTCTATGTGGATAGCGGAAAAGGGGGCGTGGCCTCGTTTAATGCCTCAGACATGAACGCGGCTTGACCCCAAAATATGCCTCAAGCATATCCGCGGTTTGACCAAGGATATTCTCCCAGACGGGCCAGGCCCGCCCGTGCCTCCTAGCGCGCCCAGGACATATCCTGGGGTCAAACCTCAGATCTGTCCGTGGACATGTCGTGGGGTCAAACCTCGGATATGTCTGTTGACATATCGTAGAGTCAAACCTCAGACACGAAATGGGGTCAAACCTCAGATATGTCAGTGGACATATCGTAGGGCCAAACTTTAGGCATGAACCGGGGCCAAACCCTGCATACCCCTGAAATATGAACCGGGGTCACGAACGGGGCCAAGCCCAGCATATGCCTGAAACATGAAAACATAAACCACAGCCAGCCCCCGCGTATCAGGCACCACATATGTCCTGGCCCCCGGCGCATCCGCAGGACATAAACGGGGCTTGACCCCGTCTGCCGGCCCCGCCTGTTGCCGGGAATCGTCAAGCAAGGCGTTAGGGTGCGGCCCCGCCTGCTGCCCCTTGCCGCCCCTTTTCCCAGTATTCCCCATATGCCCTGCATACCCAGTATTCCCCATATGCCCTGCATGCCCTTGTATTCCCCATATACACTACAAACCCATTATTACCCATATGCCCGCATACCCTTGGGGGTATCAAAATTCAAGACCTGACCCCTATACCCATATACCTACATACCCTTGGGGGTATCAAAATTCAAGACCTGACCCCTTTATGTTTGGGGAAGGGGCTGGAGTTTTCCGTCCAGGTCGTACTCGGGCCTGATGGTGAAGAGGACCCACCCATAGCCGAAGCGGTGGGACACGTAGCGAGGGTCGCGGTACATCTTGGCGATCTCCCACACCAGGGTACGGTTGGTGAGGGGATAGCAGTCCAGGAATTTGTTGAGGACGACGTACTCCGCACCGTAAGTGTTGCCGTCGAACTGGTAGATGTGCTCGCGGTGGGTGAGGTGGGGCACCACGGGATCCTGGGCGCATACCGAGGCGTCCGGCGGGATCATGGAGATGATGTCATAACCAGTTTTTTCCATATGCGGGTCGAGGCGGTAAAAGTTGGGGTCGAAGAGGGTCTTGGTGGAACGGCTCAGGGTGAAGGGCACCTGTGCCACCAGGACCAGCACGCAGAGGGCGAAGACCAGCTTGCGGTAATCCACCTCCCGGCCGCGGCGTGCCAGCCAGCGGTGCAGGCGCGGGAAGGCGTCCAGGAGGGCGAAGATCATGATGGGGGCGAAGACGGCGTGATAATGTCGCAGGATCTCCCAGTGGGGAAAGTAATTCGAGAGCAGGTGCTCGTATAGCGGTGGGATGGCCACGATGGCGAACTTACCGATCAATGGCAGGAAAAGGAAGGGAGCGAGTATGAAAAGGAGCAGCTTGGCCTTGTGGTAGGGCCAGAAGGTCTGCTTGACCAGCTCCCAGGGGTGGGTGAGCAGGAACTTACCCGCATCAACCCAGTTGTCTCCCATGTGGGAGTAGTACTTGAAGTAGAAGTAGCCCCCGCCGGCGGCCAGCGGGGGCATGATCTTGCGAGTGACGAAGTAGAACCAACCGAGGGAGATAAGGCAGGTGGCCGATCCCTCGAACCACTTGCGCCGGAAGACGATCACGTAAAGGCCAAGGAAGAACACGAGCATGGCCATGGTTTCCTTGATCATGAGCAGGAAGGGAATGGTAAGGAGGTAGCCCGCCCACCTCTCCCTCTGCATGAAGAGAAAGGAAAGAGCCAAGATGGGTCCGGTGAAGGCGAACTCATGGAAGTCGAAGAAGATGAGCTCCATGGTGCCCCAGAAGAAGAGGTAAACGGTCGCCAGGCACAGGGCGCAGAAGCTGCTCTTGAGGGCATAGCGCACCGCGTAGTAGACGGGGATGGCACCCAGGGCCACCAGGATCGCCTGGTAGACGAGGAGGACGCGGGCGTCGTCCCACAGCCAGTAGGCGGGAGCCACCAGGAAGAAGATGGGATGGAAATGGTCACCCCAAAGGGAAGGGACCATGCGCACGGTGTTGAAGCCGAACTCGAAGCGGGAGAGCTGCCAGATATGCTGGTCGAAGATGCCCAGGTCCCAGCCGTGGGACTGGAAGTTCATGTGCTTGAGCAGGGAGATGGCGCTGTAGAGCATGGCGAAGAAAAGGACCAGGAAGAATATGGAGTAGCGGGAAAGCCAGGCGGTGAGGCGGGGATGCCGCTCCCGGAAGGCCACGTAGCGCCGCCAAAGGTGACCTATCGCCTTGTTCAGAATCTTCATGGCGGTATTATATCCATTTTTCAAGGGGTCAGGTCTTGAATTTTGATACCCCTGGGGGTATATAAAGGGCAACACGCGGAGTAACGCTTGGGGTCAGGTTTCGTTTGCGGCCTTTTTAGTGAAAGCAAGTAAGAGCTGCCCCCTTGACACTCCCAGCCCTTCTTCCAGGCCGGTCCGCCGAGCAGTAGTTTCGCTCCACGTGGATCGCGGTGCGAGGTATATAATATAAGTGAGAGACGATCCCGAGGCCGCTGATTCCCGAGCGCAACGCAGGATTCGCGGTCGCCCATGCCCGGGAGCAGCCAGCACAAGATGGCCGGCGTAAGATGGCCGGCGTTGGAAGGTTAGCGTAATAAGGTCAGCGCAAGAGGGTGGCGTAGGGACGGTAGGCGTAGGAAGGTCGGCGTAGGAAGTAACGAGGGGAGAGCAAAAGGACAGCGTCGCCCGCCTTGCTGAGAGAACAGCGGTGGGGCGTAAGATGGGTGATCACGGAAGGAGATCCTACGGCCTCGTCAGCCGGGGCTGGGAGCTCGGCAAGCGTCTTCTTGTCGCTTGGGCCGAGAGGGGGAACCGGCACGCAGGGAGGGGAGCGCCGGATTCTTTCCGCCGCCGGGGCAGTGCAGGGGTTGGTGGGAAGGCTCCGTTCCCGGGAGGCGACGGAGCGGACGTGCGCACTGCGGAGGGCGTTGGCGGGCCCGTGCCGCGCGAGCCGGAGGAGGCCGTGGCAAAGGCGGCTGAAGAGCGCACCGCGTACCGTTCCCTGGAGGAACTGCTGCAGGCGCTGGGGGACGAGAGCGACCGTGTCAGGAAGGAGGCCGCGAAGGAGCTGGGCAAGAGAGGCGGTCCGGGGGTGGAGAGGGCCCTGGAACCCCTCCTGGACGACTATAACCCTGAAGTCCGCAGAGCTGTCGTCAACGCACTGCGCGATATCGGAGGCACCGCCGCCGTACGCATCCTCAAAGATGCCCTGAAGAAGGGGGATTGGGAGCACCGGGGAAACGTCGCCGTCGCCCTGCGCGAGCTGGGTTGGAGGGCGGAACAGAACGAAGAAGGCGCCCTCTACTGTATCTTGACGGGAGAATGGGAAGAATTGGCAGCCATGGGAAGTCGTGCCTCCCGTCCCCTGATATCCGTGCTGCAGTCCTGCTGCGACGAAAATATGCGCGAGAGGGCCGCGCAGGCCCTCGGACGTATCGCCGACCCCGCGACCCTGGACGCGGTTATCGAGGCCCTCAAGGATATCCATCCCCGGGTGAGGAAGTCGGCCGCCCGTGCCCTGGGGGAGATGGGCCGCCGCAAGGCGGTGGAGCCGCTCATCTCCACCCTGGAGGACACCGACGAGCAGGTGCGCCGGGAGGCGGTGGAGGCCCTGGTCAGAACGGGACCGGTGGCCATGCAGCCCCTGGTCGCTGCGCTGAAGGAAGAAAGGCCCGCCCTGCGCGTGAGAGCCGCGGAGGTCATAGGAAGGTTCTACCAGTCCAGGGAGATGGAGCCCCTGGTGAACGCTTTCCTGGTTTCCCTCCTGAAGGAGGGGGACGTCTGGTCGCGTGCGAGGACCGCCACCATACTGGGCGAGATCGGCGAGCCGTGGGTGATAGGCCCCCTCATCGAAGCCCTCTATTTCTTCAACGTGAGGGAGGCGGCGCACAAGGCGCTAGTGAGGATCGGGGAGCCGGCCGTACCGCCCCTCATATCCGCCCTGCACCACCGCCATATCGCGGTACGGAGGGCGGCGGCGGACGTGCTGCGGGAAATAGGCGACGAGAGGGCGGTGAACCCCCTTCTGAGCGCGCTGAAAGACCGCGATTGGGAGGTGCGGGAGGCGGCGCGCGCCGCCTTGGCGGCCATCGAGAGGCGGGGAAAGGGCAAGGAAGGCATCACCGACCAGGCGATCTTGTGACGGCTGACCCCGGCGCAAACTTGAACGGTGCCCGTTAACGGTGCCTGATCCCCAGGTGTTTCCAGGTGTTTCCATGTGTTGACTCCCATCTGCTGACACCCGGGTGTTGACATGGGGTGGTGCGGGCATGTTTAGGGTTGCGCGGGACGGGGTAATTATATATAAAGTATATAGTTGCAAGGGAGGGAGGCAGCATGTCGGTCAAGTACGCCATCCTCGGGCTGCTGCATTACGAGGACATGCACGGTTACCGCATCAAGAAGCACATCGAGCACAATTTCGGCCACATGTGGACCATCAACTACGGGCAGATCTTCACCGCCCTGAGGAAGATGGAGGACGAGGGGCTCGTGGTCATGCGGGACCAGGTCCCTTCCGACAACGGAGGCCCCCGACGCAAGGTCTATTCCATAACCCCTTCCGGTAGGGCTGAGTTCTCGCGCTGGCTCGCCTCCGCCCCCGAGAAGGAGATGCTCATACGGGACCCCTTCCTGCTGCGCTTCGTCTTCTTCGGCTTCGGAGACCCGCGACGGGCGCTGGATATCCTGGAGGGACAGATAGAGAGCTACGAGAAGCAGCTTCGGAGGCGGCAAGACAACCTGGAGCGCTGGCGGCACCACAGCGACTACGTGCGGCTCATGGCGGAGTTGGGGGTGCAGTTCAACGACCTCTACCTGGAATGGCTGCGGCGGGCCCACCGCGAGCTCTCCGCTGCCCTGCGAGGGGACGGCATGAAGGGAAGGGAGCGAGCGGGGGGGCCGAGAGGCAGTGCCAACAAGGGGTCCGGCAGGGAGGATGACGGAGCGAGCGCAGAGGAAGGCAGCAAGGAGGCCAGGAAGGGGGCCAGGAAGGAGAAAGCGAGGGGCGCTCTCTCGGCGCGGGGAAAGGCGCGGTAGTTGAGCGGAACGGGAAAGGGCGCGGCAATCGAGCGGGGAACGTCGTTGCACGGGGAACGGCGTGGCACGGAAAACAGCGCGGCGCGGGGAACGGCTCCGTAGCTGCGCGGCAATCGAGTGGGGAACGGCATGGCACGGGAAAGGGCGCGGCAATCGAGCGGGGAACGGTGTGGCACGGGAAAGGGCGCGGCAATCATGCGGGGAACGGCGCGGCAATCAAGCAGGGAACGGCATGGCGCAGGGAGCAGCGCGGCGCGAGGAGCGGCTACGTAGCTGCGCGGGGAACGGCGCGGCCGGCGGTCGCGGGAGGCGATACGGCGAACGCCGCCCACCGGCAACGGGGTCGCGGGTGAGATAGACATGGGGAGGAGATATGGAATATTCTGGGATAACATTGGTGACCGGCGCCGCCGGCTTCATGGGCAGCCACATGGTGGAGTACCTCGTATCCCAGGGGGTCAGGGTCAGGGCCACCGCCCGGCCCCGCAAGGACACCACCTTCTTCGACCGCCTGGGAGTGGAATACGTGGGCGCGGACCTCACCCGCGAGGAAACCCTGCCGCCCCTCTTCGCGGGGGACGTGGACCGCGTCTTCCACTTCGGGGCGGTGTGCAACTTCTCCACCCCTTACGAGAAGCTCTACCCCATAAACGTGCTGGGGGTGGAACGCATCACCCGGCTGGCTCTGGAGAAGGGGGTGAAGGCCTTCGTGCACGTAGCCTCCACGGACGTCTACGGGTCCTACAAGGGGAGCCCCTTCACCGAGGAGAGCCCCCGCGAGCCCATCGACGACTACGGGCGCAGCAAGCGGGACGGGGAGGACGTGGTCTTCCGGCGCATGGAGGAGGGGCTCCCTGCCCTCATCACCCGCCCCTGCACCGTCTACGGTCCCCGCTGCAACGACGGCGCGGGCAAGGTCTTCTCCCGCCCCACTTCCATCAAGGCCATCCCGGGAAGCGGCAGGCAGCTCCTCTCCAACGTGCGGGCGGAGGACGTGGCCGCCGCGGCCTACCACCTCTCCCTGCGCGAGGAGTGCTTCGGTCAGGTGTACAACATCGCCGAGGACAGCAACCCCATGGTGGAAGATGCGTTGCTGCTGGCCGCGGAGGCCTTCGGCACCAAGCCGCCCAAGATACATCTTCCCCTGTGGCTGGTCAAGGCCTCGGCTCGCCTGGAGGCATGGAGGGCCGCCCGCAAGGGGGTCATCCCCGACCTGGAATACGACGCCGTGCGCTTCCTCTACGACGATTACATCGTGGATAACTCCAAGCTCAAGGCCACGGGTTACCGCTTCATCTACCCGGATTTCCGGGAGTCGATGCTGCAGCTCAAGGAGTGGTACGCGCGGGGAGGCGGGAAGGACGAGCCCTCGCCCGGCAGGTACGAGGGCGGCGCATGAGGGCCCTCGTGGAGAGGAGCACGCGGAAACGGACGTAAGAATAAGGAGGCCGCGGAGGCGGGAAGGAAACGGATGATAAGGAGGCCGCGGAGGCGGGCAAGGGAGGAAGTGCGAGAGGGGGTAGGAGCATGGAACGCGTGGTGGTAATCACCGGGTTGGCCCAGGGGATAGGCCGGGAAGTGGCAAGGCTGCTGGACGGTAAAGGGTACGCGGTGGCCGGCTTCGACGTGGACGCGGAGGGGTTGGCCTCCCTCGCGGAAGGGCTCGCGGGCGGGGACAGGCACCACCTGGTGACCCTGGATATAGCCGACCGCCCGGGGATCCGCGCCTTCAGCCGCGACGTGCTGGATAAATATGGTAAGGTGGACACGGTCCTCTCCAACGTGGGCATCGGTTTTTTCGGGCCCTTCGAGGAGATCGACCTGGAGGCCGCCCTGCGGTGCCTGGAGATCAACGTCATCGGGGCGGCGACGGTCTTCCAGTCCTTCCTCCCCTCCATGCGCGAGAGGGGGGAGGGGAAACTGGTGGCCATGTCGTCCCTGGTGGGGCAGATCCCCTTCCCCTTCGAGTCCATCTACACCGCCAGCAAGTTCGCCCTGGAGGGGCTGCTCCTGGCCTTCCGCTACGAGGTGGAGCCCTTCGGCATCCGGGTGGCCATCATAGAGCCCGCCCAGGTGTCCACGGGCTTCGCGGCCAAGATACACAGGCTTCCCCCGGAGGGTTCCCCCTACCGGGAGAGGGTGAAGAGGTTCATCGACCGCGACAACGAGCTCATCAAGACCGCCCCGGACCCGGTGCAGGCGGCGCGCGCCGTCGTCAAGGTGGTGGAGGCGGAAAAGCCGCCCCTTTTCACGCGCCTCGCCTTCCGGGACTCCTTCTTCATCACCATCAACAAGTGGCTGCCGACGGGGATAAGGGATGCCATCCTGGTCAACTTCATGAAGGTAAAGGTGTGATAACGTGAAGGCGGATTTCGGACATGGACGAGGTCTGACCCCAGGATATGTCCATGACCCCAGGATATGTCCAGACATGGACGAGGTTTGACCCCAGGATATGTCTGTGTAGGCGGGGAGGCGAATGCACGATGAGAGAGACGGGTACACGGACGGTCGCGGCGCCGACGGAGCGGGTGAGGAGGCTACGGGAGAGGATCGTCGCCGCTCCCCAGGAGGTCTGCGTGGAGCGGGCGCGCTACCTCACGGAGGCCATGCGCGCCCACTGGGACGAGGATCCCCTCACGCGCATGAGCCTGGCGCTCGAGCGTGTCCTGGAAAACATAACCATAACCATAAGGGAGGGCGAAGTCATCGTCGGCTGCCGCACCAGCAAGCTGAAGGGCGCTCCCCTCTTCCCCGAGAACAAGACGCGCTGGCTGGAGGGGGACGTGGACAATTTCGATGCCAGGATCCTGCAGCGGGCGCTGATCACGCCGGAGGAGAAGCGCGAGCTGCGCGAGGACATCCTGCCCTTCTGGCGCGGCAGGACGGTGGAGGAGCGCTTCATGGAGCTGCTGCCGCCGGACGTCGCCGAGGACATGGACAAGTACATCTTCACCATCATGCTGGAGATGACCTACGGGATAGGGCACTTCACCATGGACCACGCGACGCTGCTGCGCCTGGGAATGGGGGGGATGGCCGCCGAGGCGGAAAGGCGCCTGCGGGAGCTGCCGGCGCGCGAGCGCGAGGGCGAAAAAGGAAAGTTCTACCAGGCAGTGGTCCGCTCCCTGCGGGCGGCCGTCCGCTTCGCGCGCCGCCACGCGGAGCTGGCCCGCCGCATGGCGGAGGAGGAGAAGGACCCCTCCCGGGCGGAGGAGCTGCGGGAGGTGGCCCGCGCCTGCGAGCGCGTCCCCGAGCACCCCGCGGAGACCTTCCACGAGGCGGTGCAGAGCGTCTACTTCGCCCACCTCATCGCGCAGATAGAGAGCGGAGG
>OGCI01001928.1_pt1 | contig 15416 bp, 13 predicted proteins | sample 1570021 | NCBI WGS metagenome assembly OGCI01 (sample SAMN06264664, study PRJEB24512) | hot springs metagenome | isolation source: Hot spring water | place: South Africa: Tshipise | collected 2015-06-21 | reverse complement strand
TGATTCATGTTCAAGTTATCAAAAACTTTATTTGTAAAAAGTTTTAAAAATTCATAATCCACAAGCTCAATTAATAACAAAGAATTTATGTCTTGGTTTTGCTTTAAGGTTATGACAAAAACTTATTTTTAACTAATCAACTACCACTCTCCTGATTGGCTCTGCAATTTTCACCAAAATTTCATATGGAATAGTTTGGTTTAGTTTGGCAATTTCGTAAACCGAATTTTTGGCAAAAGGTTCGGGGCTAATAATTTGAATTTTGTCTCCTGTTCTAATATTTTGACCATCAATATTACACAAGCTCAAATTCATACAGATGTTACCAATCAGAGGTAAATATTTACCCTCAAAGCTAACATAACCTTTGTTACTCATTTTTCTAGTAAAAACTTCATAATACCCAACAGGTAAAAGTCCTATTGTCATTTTTTTATCGGCTACAAAGGTACCACCATAACTAACTTCGTCTCCTTTTTCTAGCTCTATAGTGTGAATAATTTGACTCCAAAAAGTCAAAGCTGGTTTTAACCCTTCAAGTATAGATGCTTTTGTATCTTGAGGGGGAAATGGACTAATGCCATACAGCCCTAGACCCAATCTAACGGCATTAAAAGTATTATTGTCTTCTAATCTAAGAGTCCCACCAGTGTTAGAAAGATGAAAATACTTTGGAGTAAAACCGTTTTCCTTGATGATTTTTATGGCCCGTAAAAATAATTCTTTTTGATTAAAAGTAGTCGTATTCTTGCTTTCGTCATCGCTACTTGCTAGATGTGAACAAACACCTTCTAGTTCAAGTTTTGGATATTTTTTAAGCTCTTTTAAAAAATTTTTCACTTCGCCCACTTTAATTCCTTGGCGATTCAGGCCCGTGTTTATTTTAAGATGAATTCTAATATGTTTGCCAAGATTGCCTAAAGTTTGAATTGTTTCCAAACGATAAACTACAACTGCCAACCGAGAAAAATCAAAATTTTTATAATTCGAGCTAGGTGATTGACCAATTAAAAGCACTGGCTGAGAAGTGATTTGCCAGACCTTGAGAGCCTCGTAATAACTATCAACTACAATGTAAGCAAATTTCCTTTGTTTCAAAATTTGAGCTACTTGAATTAGTCCATGGCCGTACGCGTTTGATTTCAAAACTGGCCAAATTTGGCAATTTGGTTGAATCATTTGAAAATAATCATAGTTGTGTAGAATCGCAGACCGACTAACCTCAATTAAGTTAAAAGTGTCTAATTTTTTGCTTATATAAGTTTGCCAAAAATTTTGAATTTTTTGTATTATCATTGGAGTGGTTGATTTTAAAAAAGAATTAGATTCGAAGCTGATGTATATATAAATATTTGCAGAAAAATAATTTGTATGATTTAATTAGAGACAGAATGTCTTATTGTTGGTTTTTGACAGTAATGTAAGTTAAAAAAATTTTTATTTCAGTCAACTTTTAATTAAACTAAAATGTTTGCAGATATTAAAATAAATCACCCAGCACCAAATTTCAAATTAAAAGGAATTTTAAATGACCAAGAGTTAATCTGGAACCTGTCCCAAATGAGAGGTAATTGGGTTTTGTTGTTTTTTTACCTAGCAGATTTTAACCAAACTTGTGAGGATGAAGTTATAAAATTCCACCAAAAATCACCGGAATTTAAAAAACGAAATTGTCAATTATTTGGTTGCTCTACAGATTCACACTATTCTCACAAAGCCTGGGTTGAAAGTTTAGGTGGGATAGATTTTCCTCTACTAGCTGATGTGCACCACACAACGGCTATCGATTATAATGTTTTTATGGAAGAAGAAGCTGTTTGTTTGTCAGGATCTTTCTTAATTGATCCAAACGGGGCTTTAAAATATTATCAAATTAGTGACCCCAAAATTCCTCGAAATATAGACGAATTTTTAAGAATTTTAGATGTTTTAAAGTGAAAATAATAGTTGTAACAGAAATTGACTTTCTCTATTCTATAATAGACAGACAAAGTTATGATTAGTCTTTCGGGTTAATCGTCTAACTTGGGGGTAAATTTGGGGGATGTTGTTATTATTTAAAAAGTAAAACCTTCATTTTTATAATTTTATAATTTATAAAGGACAATCCCTCTCTTTATATACACAAAAAATACATAAGTAATTCTAGAATTCTCTAAAAAATCTTGTTTGATAAAAATATCTAGACAATTAGAAACGAGTATATTACAGTTGATAAGGTGATTTTTTTCTTAAACAAATAAAAAATTAAATCAAAATTAAACTTGACATCATCTTAATTATTAAAAAGTAGTCACTCTCCAAACACGTGAACGTCTATGTCTTTTGCTGATCCATACAAAAACGAAGAAAGTATAATAAATGTATTTTGGGAATTTTTACCCGGAATAATTAAGTTTTTATCTATTCTAGGCATAGTTGCCGTTCTTATTTTAGGAGGCGAAGAATATTTATCGATTGTGGACTTAAATTCATCAAAAGACAGTAACCCAATTATTCAAGATCTTACACGGAAACAAACTCCAATTTATGGAAACTTAAATTCTAACATTACCGTCTATATTGCTTCCGATTTTCTATGCTCATTTTGTGCACAGTATCATAATGATATAAATTCGGCAATAGAACAATTTGGTTCAGAAGTTAAATTTGCCTTTAAATATTATCCTATAAGTAACAATATAAACTCCCCTAATTATCAGATTGCTTTTGCAGCACAAGCAGCGCATAATCAAGGTTTTTACAAAGAATTTGCCAACATCGCATACAGAGGCCAACAAGAGTTTAAAACTAAAGGTTCTAAAATAATCGAAGATTGGGCTAATTCTATTGAAGGTATGGATACTAATAAATGGAATATAGATAGAAATTCTTCGGAAGTTAGATCAGCGGTCAGAGTATCTGCACAAGATTTAGATAGACTATTTTTGCCTCCTTCACCAAATAGTGGCGGCAAATCCAAACAGAGCGGTAGCGGACTGGGTACACCAACAACCATCATTATTAAGGATGGAGAAGTTATAGATTGGTGGTCTGGAGCTAACAGTGTTGCTTTATTTAAAATATTATCAGAACTAACGGGTGTAGATTCTAAATCACCACAACAAGAACTGCTTGCAACCGATCAACAATAGTAAAGTTTGTTTTATAAATTTTATAAATTAAATGTAAATCTAATTGAAGTTGGCTAAATATTTCTCTTAAAACATCTTAAAATTCTTTAAAAAACACAATGCCGAGCTAATAAATCAGTTTCTAGTTTCCAAAGTTGTTTTTAAAACTTTTATAATGTTTTTTAATAATCAAATAAAAAACCTCTTCTTGAGAAAAATCGGTCGATATACAATAAACTGATTTAGCTAGCAGAAATTCTTTCTAATATCAAGTCTATATATTTCTATTCAAAAAAACTTTAATTTTCAAGATATTTAATAAAAACTATTTGAAAAAAGGATCAAACTTTAAATTAAGTTATGTATAAACTATTTAGAGCTTAGAAATATATTGTTGCGATTTTGCTTGCTGTAGTTTTTCTTTTATCTCTTGATCTAGCGGTTTAAATTTATACTCTGGCAGAACAAATACTCGACTTTGATCAAACGGCCAATATCTCAAAATTTCTCTACCAAAAACAGAATATTCAGGAAAAGTGCCAACCTCTCTAGAATCTCTGCTATAATTACGATTATCTCCCATTAAAAAATAATGATTAGATTCAATCTTAGTCTTTGGAAAATAGGTATTCAGTTTGTCCATTTCCTGAATAACTTTCGGAGAAAGATAATCTTCTATTAATACAGCTCCTTCTGGAAATTCTTCGTTGTAAATAATTACGTGACTACCAATAATTTCAATAGATTCTCCGGGCAACCCGATAGCTCTTTTTAGAAAAAACACACTGGTTGGATCAAAAGGTGTAAAATAGTTTGCTCTAGCTGCTACTTCTCGATTAGCATAAACCGCAACCACTTGACCTCGATCTAATTTTTGGTTAGTTTTGCTAATTAAAAGCATCTGACCATCATAGTAGTTAGGTTCCATACTGCGACCATTCACTTTGACCTGCTGAAAAACAAAAATTCTTAGAATAATTAACAAGATTATCAAAACCCATAAAGTAGTCCAAAAAACTGTGCTTATAAGACTAAAAAAGATCCTTATTTTTGATTCCGTTGTGATTTTGTTCGAGTAAAAAAGAAATTTATCCGGATATTCTGTATTTTGATTCATAAAAAAATACACAAGAAACTAAATTTTAGGTAATTTAAGTAAGTAAAAAGAGTGTATACCTACAAAGGTGAGTTGAGTACTTAAAATAAGTATCAATGTCAAGGGATATTAAAATTGTCTATATCTTAATATTTTTCAAATGATTAGTTTACTAGAAAGTACAGGATTAACTTTTATCGAACAGAATGAAAACTTGCTCAAAATTAAAACTACTATTATACTTCATTTTAATGAATATTAAAAGTATAAAAGCTAGAAACAAATATTCTGGTTTTTATTATAAAGCCACTTATATTAGGGCCCTTGTTATTATTTTAACAGGGACAGTTCTTTCTTTAACTAGTTTTTTCTTTTTTGGAAATATTTTATCATTGTTTACTTTGTCATTTTGTACTATTATAGTATTGATTTTAGTGATGATGCCGCCAGAAGAAATTGAGGTTGCGGTAACTAAAGATGGTATTTTAATTAACAAAAATATAACTCCGTGGAATACTTGTCATAGTTGGGTTATGGTGGATCTGGGTGATGCTATAGAATTTATAATACAAACAACAAATTTAGATAGTAGTTATTACTATTTCTATACGGACCCAGAACAAGAAGGGTTCGCCGAATTTGTAATAGAGCTTTCCAAGTTTTTATCATATAATGAAGAAATAGAAAACAAAAATGTGTTTCATAAAATCATGAGGTTGATAGGATTAGCCTGAAAATATTGTACTCAATGCAAAATCGATTGTAATCTGGTCTTCTCAAAAACTTGTTTTCTAAATAAAGAGAATATAATTTATTTAGCTCATCTAAAAAACAGAACCTAAACCTTAGTAATTAACAGAGAAAATATATATCGTAAGTGTGGATAATTTATTGTATTATACATCTTGTTTATTTTTTAACCTATTTCCTGCCCTAGAGATACAAACCATTAAAAACATGTTCTTGACAAGATTGATTATAACTGCACTAGTAATAGAAACTACGGTTTATCTGGGCGATTGGCGCAGCGGTAGCGCAGCTCGTTTACACCGAGAAGGTCGGGGGTTCAAATCCCTCATCGCCCACCACGAGCAAAACCTAAATAAATCTTGAAAATATCTTAAAACGAAATTCTCATAAAAATTAAAAAATTTGTTCTATTCAAAGCTTGTGTTGATGTATTTAGCACAAGCACAAGATTGAAAGAACTCAATTAACTGTTAAATTGATTTTTAGTTAAGAAAGGTTTTTGTATTTATTTTGTTCGGTCTGGTCATAATATCGAAGCTATAGCCAGCAAGCCATGAAGGGTAAATCATATCACCTATAGAAGCGAACTGCAAACCTAAAGATTCAAAATATTCTATTTCAGCTTTTGACCAGCCACCTTCAGGGCCAACAATACAAGAAAAATCACCAGTTAGACAATTATTTTCTTTATTAGGATTAAGAACTAGAGCATTAGCGTGTTTAATCTCTTGAGCTAATTTATCTAAACTAACTACTGCTTCTATCTCTATTGACCAGGTTTTTTGGGCTAACTGACTACTTCTGATTATAATTCTATTTAACCTGTTTATATCCGGTAAATATTTAGGACTATTGTGAGATTTAAATAAAACTATTCTGGTAAAACTAGAAAATGGAATAATTTCCATTATTTTTTCTAGATAATTTTTGTCTGGAATAGCTTGGAAAAGAATTTTTGGTGGTGGTTTGGGTACATTACAACTCCCCAAAATTTCGAAAACAATCACTTTAGATTTTTTATCCACAAAAGTAACTTTTACTGTTTGCAGCGTACCTTTAAAATCGGTTATTTTAACTTGGTCACCAACCTTTACTCTCATAGCAAAAAAATGACCGGAATAATCTTTGCTAATAATTTTAGTATTTAAGTTTGGTAGATAAAAATACATATACAGATTTATGTTATCTGGGATCTTAATGAATTCTCTTAGTCAAGAAATGATAACATACTCAATTTTTAGAAAGTTTCTTAAAAAGAATAAAAAACAAATTATAATTTTTTGGAAGAATATTTAGCTTTTTTGGTTCTGCTACTTTTGCCAAAAACTTTGCTATGTAAGTCTTGTATTTGCCAATCAGTTACATGTGTATAGATTTGTGTTGTGGAAATACTGGAATGTCCTAGTAAAGTCTGAACAGATCTTAAATCACCGCCTTCAAACAAAATCTTAGTAGCAAAACTATGTCTAAGGGTGTGGGGAGTAATTTTTTTGAAAATTCCAGACATTTGAGCATACTTTTGGAGCATTAGTTGAATCATTCTAGGAGTCAGAGGTTTGGGAGATGGGCTCTGAGATGAATTGTTTTTACTATGAGATATAAATAGATAAGGATTATTATCCGCTTTTCTTTCCAATAAATACTCTCGAATAGCTTCCCGACTATGCGGTGACAAAAAAGCAGTTCGCACCTTACCTCCTTTACCTTGAATGATTAATCTATTATCCTGGTTAGAGATATCGCTTTTTTTGAGGCTTAAAACTTCTGACAATCTTAATCCAGACCCAAATATAGTTAAAATAATAGCCTGATTTCTTTTTCTTTGTAGCGTGGGAATAGTCTTATCAGTTATGATAGTATGAACTAATTTTTTTATTTCTTGTTCAGACAAAAATTCTATTCTTCTCATTCTAGCTCTAGGTAATTCTAGATTATCTGGGTTGAGCACCAAATGCCCTTGTTTAAGCATATATTTCAAAAAACTTCTGAAGACAACAATTTGGTAAGATTGAGACTTTAGAGCAAGATTGTTCTTGCGAATACTAGTTTGTTGCGAGAGATACTGTCTATATCGATTAATCGCTATTAAATCAATATCTTTAGTCTTAAAAATTTTTATGCTTTCAAAAAAATTTGCCATCCTTTCCAAGGTATTTCTGTAGTTACGAATGGTATTGAAAGAATACTGCTTGACAAGCAAACAATATGTTAAAAAATCTTCAATATCTTGTCGAAAAGTCATTTAAATATTTTCTATTTTTTAATTCATGATACTTATGTTTTTAAAAAAGTCTTTATTAGTGCTTTTAGATTTAAAAAGCACGGAATAGCTAGAATAAAAAACGAAATTTTTTTAACATAGCCAAGTATCAACCTGATTGATATTAAAGATCGATAAACAAAACGATAGATAAGCTTTGAAGTATCAATCTGATAGCTTTTATAAATTATTTATTATACCTATAAATGTTTATAAAGAACTAGCTTGGTTTTAAAATTTTAAAATGATAAACAAATCAGCACAGCAGGAATGGTAGCGGTGAGTGGGATCGAACCACCGACCTCGGGCTTATGAGTCCCACGCTCTAACCAACTGAGCTACACCGCCAAATGTGAATTACGCAATGTATTCAAACCGTTTTTTTGTCAAGACTATAATGAATGATTGTTTATCAATTTAAAACTATATCTAAACTATTGTATATTTTTCTTTCTTTAAACTATAAACTTTATTTTAGTTTATTAAACTAATCACATCTACTCAATTTTACCACTCTGAGAAGGAATAAATACAAAACTAGTTGACATGTATTAATTTTTAATCCAAGTTAATTTGACTTAATTTAAATTTCATTTAACTTTAACTTAATTAAATTAATAATTAATAAAAATTAACAAAATTAAAATTAACAAAATTTCATTAACAAAATTTCGCAAAATACACAACAAAAATTGTTTATATATTATATGTTCTTATGACTTATGACAAAAATTAATCTTACTAATGATCAAAACAATATAAATATATCATCATCTCAAACAGAATGGAAGCCCGAAGAAATACCTCAATTGACAGTAGATGTCTACCGTAACGGTAACTCCATTTTTGTTGTTTCAACTGTTGCTGGTGTAAGCCCCCAAGATTTGGATATTTCGATAGAAGAAAATACTTTATACATCAAAGGAATAAGAAAAAGACCGTACACTGAAGATCCTAGCAATATTCTTTTGGAAGAATGTTTCTGGGGTGAATTCTACCGTGAATTAACAATTAATGAGCATTTAGATATTGATAATATCAAAGCCACTATTAACAATGGAGTTTTGACTATACAAATACCTATTTTGCAACTAGTCTCTCAAAAAAGAATTAAAGTCGATGTTGCCTAAAATTAAAAAATAGTTTATAGCGCAGGCATTAGTTTGTTAATGCTGTGTTTTTGATGACTGTTGATCTGATTAGTTTTGTATCTAACCTTATTAGAGGAGGCTACTGGGTTTTTTTTACTGGAGGTTTCATAGCTATTTTTGGTTTGTTATATAAATGGGTAGACGATCAATGGTTAGATAATAAAATAGGGGGTTGGTTCGGAAAACAAGAATATGTATTTTATAGGCTGTTTCCCCCCACAGTAAACGAAAAATCTATGGGAGAAATGGAGCAAATCTTCCAAAGGTTGTGGTCTATTTACCAGCATAGAGATCCATATGAAGTATATACTGAAGGAAAATGGTATGAAGGTTATTCTTTTGAGTTTCACTCTAAAGGGGAGTATATGGGTATTTTTGTGAGAGTTAATAAGAAGCATGCTACACTTTTCAAAAGTAGTATAGAAGCTCATTTAGACGATGTAATCTTAGTTGAATACCCTGATCCACTTTCCTCATGGCCTAAAGATTGGGATAGAAAGACGGGTAGATACATTTATATGTACGGGGCTGAAATGACTATTATGTCTGCCCGAGATACAAAACCAAAAAAAGGCACCGAGACCGATATATATCAACTAAAATCTTGGAGAGATTTTCAAGTAGAGAACAATAAGCCAACATCGGACCCAGCAAGTGGTTTGTTTGGCGCTTTGTCATCTTTAGATCCAGAAGAGTATTTAGTAATTCAATTTTGCATCAAACCTTATTTCGATCAAGAAAAGATTGCAAAATGGAAAGCAATTTTACAAGAGAAGAGAGTTGAGTTCACAAATAATATGGATACAAGTATCGATGAAGAAGGGAATGTAACTTTATTAACAGACATTGAAAAATCTATTCTAAACGGAATGGATAGAAAAATTCACTCTCTTCACTACCTCACAAAAATCCGATTTTTGGCTTTTGCTAATGATCATGTTAAACAGAGAAAAGCAGTCTCTTTAGTTTATAGTTACTTTGTGCAATTTGACAGTCAGCTATTAGTTATGGTTCCAGAACCAGAAACGGTGACTTCAACTGAACCAAAAGGTGAAAAACTTGGTTTGCTCGGTCCACAATTAGATTTAATCGTTGATAAAATTTTTTATGAAAGAGAGAGGTATTTTAGAGAAAAATGTATTTATCAAGGTCTTTTAAAGAGAAGCACTGATATTGGTTCAGCGCCATATTTTTTAGTTCCTGAGGAACTAGCAGCTATGATTCACTTTCCATATATCACTAAAGAAAATTTAAAAATTCAAAACATTTCTAGACATACAGATCCAGAACAGTTGCAATTATTACAGAAAAATAACAATCTACCTTCAATCCAGCCACCGGCTATTTTACCCACTTGAGAATTTTAAGAAAGTGTTAATATGTTCTGGGAAACACTATTTATATATCTTTTTTGGATGAGTTTAATTGGGGGAATTCCAGTTTCAGCTAGAATGCTTTATATCTATATCGAAGATCGTTTTATTGAATACAAAAAGAGTGAATATTCCAAAACCCAAAAATTTGTTATTCTTAGAATCTTCCCTCCTCAAATTAACGAGTCTTCAATTCACCAAATGGAAGGTTTTTTCGAAGCTATGTGGAGTATCTTTAGAGAAAGAACTCCTTTTAAACTGTTAACTTTGGGTAGATCTTTCGAGAATCTTACATTTGAATTCCACTCCAAAGGAGGATTTGTTGCAATTTTTGTGAGAATAAATAGTATTAATCAAGAGGTTTTAATAAAACAATTAACCGAAAGATTTCCGGGTATTCAGATAGTTGAATATCCAGATCCGTTTGCAAACCTCCCAAAAGATTGGAATAGAAAAGGAGAATACGAACAGATATTTGCCAGTGATTTTAAACCAGTAGAAATAGAAACAGGTAAAGAAACTGATTTATTCCCTTTAAAAAGTTGGAAAGAATATCAAACTAAAGACAAAGTGCCTATATCTGACCCAGCAGCTCAATTATTTGGATTTTTACAAAGTATAGACCCTAAATCGTATGTTGTTTTACAATTTATAACTCGACCAATGTATATCCAAAAACAAATCCAAAAATGGAAGTCTGAATATGAAAAGCGGAAAAAGGAGTTTTTAGGAGAACAGAATTTAAAGTTAAGTAAAATACAAAAAGCGGCCAGTACAACCAACACTCAAAAGAAAATTCTTAACGATATCACCAGGAAAATTAATTCTTTAAATTATCTTTGTAAAATTAGGGCCATAGCGATGGCTAAAAAGGGTGTGAATATATCTAGCTTGGAAAATATGATAATGAGTTATTTTGTCCAATTTAATACAGAAATGATTAAAATGAGAAAGCAACCAGATACCCAAAGTGATGCAGGTCCAGAAGGAAAAGGTCCTTCAGCATTAGGTCCTATAATGGCAATGTTCTTTGAAAAAATTTACTGGGAAAGAGAAAGATACTTTAGAGAAAAAATGGTATATCAAGGTATGATTAAAAGAAATATTGATATAGGTTCTCCTTATTACTATTTAGATGTTGAATCACTAGCATCTATGATCCACTTCCCCTATATAAGTCAAAAAGATTTTGTTCGTCAAAATCTAAAAACATATACAGATGCTGAAAAAACCAAAAAAGTGGAACTTCTATTTAACCCAAAACCACTTTCTAATCTTCTAGAATAACCAACCAGAATTTCTAAAATCTGTTAAAATTTTATTTATAATCGCTAGGAATCTAAATGTACTTAAATTAATAAGATTTTATCTTATGTCATCTTCTCCGCTTAAGCTTGTCTTTTTTAGTTCTTCATATTTTGTTTTACCAATCTTAAAATCAATTATAAGTTCTCAAGATCGTACTTTGGACCAAGCTGTCTTGAACCATTACGAACAACTCAGCCCCGACGAACAACAAATTTCAGGTTTAACTAAAAAATATCTTGAAGATAGCTTGTTAAAAAGAAAAATAGAACTCAAGTTAGTAGTATCCCAGCCAGATAGAGAGTTAAGACAAAAAAAGATATCAAATCCAGTTTCAGAATTTGCTAGGAAAAATAAAATACCATTATTTTTACCAGAAAAAATCAATAGAGAATTTCAAAAGTCATCTGAGTTAATGCAAGGTTTTGACTTTGGAATAGTCGCTAGTTTTGGGCAAATAATTTCCCAATCAGTGTTAGATTTAGCTGAATATAAATTTATAAATTGGCACCCTTCTGACCTACCAAAATATCGAGGAGCTTCGCCTATGTCGTCTTTACTTTACAATGGAGAAAACCAAACGGCTCTCTCTTGGATTGAGATGACTAAAGAAATGGATGCTGGAGATATTTGGTTGAAAATTGATCGAGAAGTTGATAATCAAACCACTTTTACTCAGATTGCACAGAAAATGGGTAATTTAGGTGCAAAAACTTGGTCAATTGTAATAGCTAAAATTATTTTAGCTGAAAAATATAACTTAAAACCTATTCCACAGAATCACTCTATGGCAACTTTTTGTAGTAAACAAACTAAAGAAGATGCAATTATAAAACCTTCTGAGATGTCTTCTACACAAGTTTTTAACCACTGGAGGGCTTTTGTAGAATTCCCTAAAACTAAATTTTATTCGAAATATTTTAGACAATTAATTTGTCTAAATGTAGCTGTAAATACCTGGTCCACATTGCAACCTTTAAAAGAAGCTAATTGGAAAATAGTTAATGAAAATGAAGAATGGCTACAATTAAAAGGGCAAAAAGAAGTAAAAACTTTACTAAAGTGTAAAGTAGGTTTCGTTGAAGTAAAGAAAATAACCTTAAGCAATGGAAAAAGTATAGATTTTCGAGGTTTTTGTTTTCCTTGAATTCTTTAAAAATCAACAAAGTCAAAATAGTTGATGATAAGAAATTACCGCATTTTTAGTAACCCATTATTAGTTGGTAGGAAATACCTGTCTCTAAAAAATAAATGTAATTAATTTACGCCAAAATAAAAATCATTCTATTTTTAGTCATTCTAACTGATCTTAGATAAAAAGTATAAACAACAATTTTCTAATTTTTTTGTTTTTAATTTCAATGAAAATTGATCATTTTTTTAAATCAAAAGCAATCATTTCAATATCAGATTGTTTTTTGTCTATTCTCTATAAAATTATAAAAAACGGTTTATAAAATATTCTAATCTTAGATTAATTTAACCTTAGTTTTTAAATTTGCACCCACAGCTTCACTAATATTTTTGTAGCCATCTTTTTGTAACAATTTATCCAAACCCTGATTTATCTCCCAAATTGTTGACGGACCTCTATACACCATACCTGTTATCATCTGTACTAGATTAGCCCCAAGTTTAATTTTTTTATAGGCATCTTCAGCTGTAAAAATCCCGCCTACCCCGATAATTAATATTTGACCTCTAAATTCTTTATATATGTTTTCAATCAGAATGTTGCTAAACTCTTCTACTGGTTTACCGCTAAAATTACCTTTAGGAGCTGATTCTATCTCACTTTTATCAAAAGCTTTATGATTTCTGTTTTTAACTAAGTTAGACACAATCACCGCAGCTACTTTATATTTTATCATTATTTGAATTAGTTCTCTAGCTTTACTCCACTCAATTTCGGCAGGTAATTTAACAAACAAAGGTCTAGTCAATCTTAAATTATCAATTTTTGCCAGTAAATTTTCTAATATATCAGGTTTATCTAAGACACCAGAACCTTTTACATTAGGACAGCTAATATTAAGTTCAAAATAAGCAAAATCAATACGATTTTTAACTATTTCAAAACTTTTAAGAATATCTTTTATTTGGGAAGTAGCTGTGGCAGTCTGTGGTGAGTTTGTCGCTCCAATGCTCAAACCAACAGGTAAATCTTGCGGCAACTGGCTTAAATTGTTTTCAAGGACATATCGCAAACCCATATTTTTAAAACCCTTGTTGACCAGTAAAGATTTAGATTTTGGTAATCTAGCCAACCTAGGCTTGGGATTGCCTACATAACTAGAATAAGTGACAGTACCAGCAGACTCAAAACCAAAACCAATTTTGCCTATCACTCCTGTCAACTCACCGTTATAATCAAAACCAGCCGATAGCCCAACGGGAGAAGTAAAATTTATACCCAACAAATTTTGGTGTAAGCTTTTGGGTTTAAGCCCATAAATTCTGTTAACTAATTTATAAAGAGCTTCATTTTTGGCTATTAATTTACCAATCGTTATAAATGTCTTGTGCACATCTTCCGCATCGTAGCAAAACAGTATTGGTTTGAGAATAAAACGATATGCAAACCCAGTAAAAATAGGAAAATGAAGCAAAATATATCCAAATAAAAGACAAAACAACACGAAAACTATCCAAAGACTAACCACCGGACTGACTACTTTCAAAACCAAAAACCAAGTAAGGTAAGTTGCTAAAATAAATATGGCCACCTCACCCAAAAATTGGAGTTTGTTTTTTGTATTCATTACTAAATTGTTGTAGGTGTATGTGACGAACAAAACTGTGGCTACTCCAAACTGTATTAAACAAAAAGAACACCATGCAAAAATTACAAAAGCTTCTAATCCAGTTAGATAAACTGAAAACAAAAAACCGGCTACAATCACAATTAGATCTAATTTTAGATAGATCATTTTTTCGAGTTTTTCAGTGTATTTGTTGAAACAAAGTCTAAAAATGTTATATAAAATTAAAAACGAGTAGAAAATAATTCCCAAAAAAGGCAATGACCAAAACCAGTGATCTAAACCAAAAAGATGAGAAAAATCAGAATCTTTAACCACATTACACCCACCACCAGTTCCACAAAAAGCTAATGGGATATCCCTGTAATAGGGAATAAATAAAAAGACTGATATTATCAGCCCAATGATTGAAAGAAAAATATACCAAATAGACCAAATTATATTTCTAAGCACACTCAAGAAAATGTTATGTTAAATGTACGTTAAATGAGTTAAAAAAAACACAAAGTCAAGCTTTTTAATAAAAATCAACTATTACCACCATCTAAGGGTCTTAAATTTAAGATGATCTTGTTTTGATTATGAATCAATCTAAAAAACAATTTTAGTTACTGGTGGAGCTGGTTTTTTAGGTATCAGTTTGTGTCAAAGACTTCTCCGCTTAAGACATGAAGTGATTTGTTTAGACAATTTTGCTACATCAGCAAAATCAAATCTAAAAACTTTACAAAACAACCCTAATTTCAGTTTTTTTAAGTTTGATATAACAAAAGAATTTGATTTTGGCGAATTTGACGAAATATATCATCTTACCAGTCCCGCCTCTCCGCCAAAATACCAAAAACCCAATTACTATTTTTAGAACCAATATTTGGGGAATATACAACTATCTATATAACCAGCTTAGAAATATTCTGCTAAATTTTTATTAGCCTCTGCTGCCGAAATTTATGGAGATCCCCCTTACACCCTCAACCAGAAAACTAGTGGGGAAATGTTAACTCTATTGGAATTAGATCCAACTATGATGAAAGCAAACGAGCAAGCGAACCTTCAACAATGGATTTTTGGAGAATGTACCAAACAAAAGTAAAAAATATATTAGAATTTTCAATACATAGGGACCTTTTATGGATCCAAATGATGGTAGAGTGGAGCAACTTTATTCCACAAGCATTACAAAACAAGCCTCTGACTATCTATGGCGATGGTAGGCAAACTAGATCTTTTCAATATGTTAGTGATTTGGTAGAAGAGGTCATTTTGATGATGGAAAATACTGATAACTTTATTAGTCCAGTAAATTTAGGAAACCCTGTAGAATTTAGCATTCTTGAACTAGCTAATTATTTAACTTCAGCTAATCCCAGAATCAACTTCTAAAATAGAATTTTTACCGTTACCCCAAAACATCCGGAAATTCGCAAACCTGATATAACTTTGGCTAAAAATAAACTAAAATGGGAGCCTAAAATCCCCTTGTATCTGAGGTAATTAGGTATTTTAAAAGTATCTTGTAAATTTAAAATTATCTTGTAAATTTATCTTTGCTGGCAAAATCTTGAAAACCTGACGCAAATCTTGAAGAGATCTTGTTTTTAAAGAT
>OGCI01001925.1_pt1 | contig 15446 bp, 14 predicted proteins | sample 1570021 | NCBI WGS metagenome assembly OGCI01 (sample SAMN06264664, study PRJEB24512) | hot springs metagenome | isolation source: Hot spring water | place: South Africa: Tshipise | collected 2015-06-21 | reverse complement strand
TCTAAATCTACAATAACACCATTTAACACAATTTCTTTTACTTTTCCATATCCTTTTAGAGGGTACTTTCCTGACTTTAACTCTACTACCACCACATCATTTTCTTTTAACGTATCTAAATTAATGTCCTTCACCGAATACCGATCTAACATGACTAACTTTTGAATCCCTTCAAATTCTGTTAATTTTGACATCTTACCCAAATATTGTGGATTTTTTACATAAGGAAACATGCGATACTCGTAATCTCTTAATTGCTTATACATAAAAACGCCACCCCTATGACTTTTTATTTTTTACACCCAATTTATTCTCTTTTCTTTATAAAACGTACCCAAATGTACCTTTTTTAAAAAATTGTACCCTATTTTTATTGTTTATTCCTATATATTGTTACTAAACTAGTAACAATATACTGTATCTAGTTATTTATCTTTACTAAAAATTTTCTTTAGTTTGTTATAACACCCTCTACACACCGATTCATAATGAAATCCTACCTCAATTTGCTTTCCATCAAATATAGGAATACCCTCTTCATTTAAACGCATGTTAAATACTGCTTTCCTTTCACAATATGCACAAACAGACTTTACTTCGTTTAGTTTTGCCCCTAATTCTACTAATCTTTTACTTGCTTCGAACATGTTTGTTTTAAAATCTGTCATTAACCCGTATGTAATAACAGGTATATCTAAATCATCGGCAATTTGAAATAACTCTTCAACTTGATAACATGTTAGAAATTGTACTTCATCTACAATTACCACACTAGGCATCTTTTTCTTTGTAAAAGAAAAAATAGTACCCCTATCATTCCCTACTAACAAATCTACTTCTGCTACGTCAGAAAATGCCCTCGAACGAATTACCCCATTATCCCTTTCATCCAACTTTGGCTTTACCAATAATACCTCTCGATTATATGTTTCATACTTGTGCTTAACCATTAAAATTTCTGCTGACTTCCTACTATTCATTGTCCCATAGTTAAAATATACTTTTGCCATCATTAACACCCCAATCTTTTTATACGAATAAGTATGCTACAAGCATACTTATTCGTTAATACTAAATGCTAATTTTTCATTTACTTTTATTTCTTTTTTCGTTTTTACAGATAAATTCCTTGTGTAATTTATTACTTTCCACTCACTACCCCTATTTATTAAATCAATAGTGGCTTCCGTATCGATATTCCCATCATCTTTTTCAAAAATTTCTCTCACCGTTACACTTACAAATACGTTCGTTTTTGTATCCCAACTAACTATATAGTTTATTTTTCTTTCTGTACCCTGTATAGATGAAATCGTATCGTGGATTTTCTTTAAACTAGACTCCGAAATACCCATATCTATTGTCGATAATAAATTTTTACTTGTAATGTTACCCTCATACACCGCATTTAAAAATTTCTTTAATGTTTGTTCTACCTTTTCTTTATTTTCTGTTGTAAACGAATCACCAGAAAATTGAATGTAATCCGATACCCCTGTTACATTCTTTACTACCGATAAAGGCTCACCTATCAATTTTGAACTTAATAAATGAACATCTTTAATTCTTAACTTATCATCATTACCCATCACTAATACAAACAATAACGACTCGTCATATACAGGCAATGACATATTTGAACCCTTTGCTCGAAACTTATTCGCCCTATCCACCTTTACATAGATTTCCCTACCATACTTACCAACTACTTCATACTTATAGTTACCTATTGTCATATAGGCGTATTTGTTTAAGTCTTCATAATATTTATCAATTAACCCATAATTGTAATATAATGAATTTAACCCCTTTTCATTATACCCATTCACCGCTTTGTTGTACGAATAAATTAACCTATCGATAAACGGCTTCAAGACCTCTATACCACTCATATCTTCTTCATCCGTTTTATACGAATTTAAAATACTATCTTTATTATTCAACTCGTATTTGTTTAAATATAAAGACTCCAATTTCATATCTTTTTCTTCACCTAAACTATAATTATACTTTAATACTAACCTTACTTTTAATTCCCCACCTGTGTTTACTTTTGAATCCTGTATCATTCCTGTATATGTGATCTTCCCTAACCCATTCGACCCATTGTTTTTTAACTTTGTACGCTCTAATAAAGTTAACCCTTGTTGCTCTACCATAATATCATTTACTTTGCCCCATTTTTCTTCAAAACTTTTTAATGCCCCCTGCCAATCTGCACCCCTTGATTTCAACATTAAATACGTAATATAATCTTTGTACCTTTGCTGTTTTAACGCATCCTCATCTTTATCCCCATTAGGAATTTTACTTGTAGGAACAACACTCTTATATGTCGATGTTGTTTTATAAATAACATCTACAAAATATAACCTTGACGCAGGATCAAATCCTACATAATCTGTGGAATCATACTTCCACTCATATGGTGTTTGTGTCATTAATAGTAACATAAAGTTTAAATAACTCTTATCGATATTTACTTCATACCCTTGAATACCCTTGTTTATATCGTTTACTAATTTATCTATGTTCTCTTTATCTACCGTATCAATTTTTACTAATTTTTCTTTATCTATTAAAATAGAATCAGAAACTAACCTATATATCATACCTTCTTTTTCATCCGCAGATAATTTTTCTAAACGATTACCCATTACTTCTTCCATTGATAAAGGTTTTAATTTGTCTACCCCACTATTACACCCTGCTAATAATACACATAACGATAACGTTAATACACTCTTTCTCATCTTAACACCACCTTATAAGATGATTTTGTTTTTCTTAATTAAAATGATATTCTTTTTATATAAACTTTTTATTTCTTCCATAGAATAATACCCCAATACTATATCTATATCCCTTACCCCTTTATTTTGTTTTAGAAAATCTAATAACGACATTCCTTTTTCGTAAATTATACTCGATGAATTTTCTTTATTACTATTATCAACTAATAATGAAGTACTGTCTACTTCATTATCATCATAAACCGTTATTTTTTGTTCAATGACCTCTTCTTTATTGTCTATTATATTATCAACTAAATTATAATCATCTTCTGATACCCAATCATCATCTTCGTAATCACTATCTTCTATGTCATCTTCTGATACCCAACCTACTTCTAAATCATCATCTGATACCCACTCTTCTCCATCAATAACTTTGTCATCGTGTTTATTTTCAATAGGGTCATTATTGATAAATACCCTATCAATTAAGTTATTTTTATCACTAGATTTAATGTATAAATCGTCATCGTCCTCTAATTCCAAGTTATTATCATCGTCATTATCTGTCCAATTATCTACATCATCTTCTGTTACCAATTCGCTATCCACGTCATCGTCTATCCAATTATCAACGTCCTTATCATCTTCTTCCTCTATCCATTCGTTATCAGTATCTTCTTCCTCTGCCCATTCATTATCTATATCCTCATCTTCACTATCCTCTTCTACCCAAACATTTTCTTCCTCTGCCCATTCATTATCTATATCCTCATCTTCACTATCCTCTTCTACCCAAACATTTTCTTCCTCTATCCATTCATTATCTATATCCTCATCTTCACTATCCTCTTCTACCCAATAGTCACCATCTGATAAATCTTCGTGGTTCACTTCTTTTGATACTTTGTTTACATATATATTTAAATTCCTTAAAAATTGATGTTTATCCATAACACTACCTTTATAATTCATTGTTTCATCTGTTAAAATAAATTTTTTATCCATTGTTTACACCACCCTTGTCATATTAAAATACCTTTGACCGTAACCACCTACAACCTTACCTATACCCTAATTATTAATCTTACTTTCAAAAAAGTTACCTACTACACTACATTTCCCCACTTTACCCCCAACTTCCATTGGCATACCCCTACCATAATCGCAATAGTCTGATAAATTTTGAATGACCGAAAACCCTAATTGCCTACGCAATGGATGACTTTCTACCCATGCACCCATAAAATCATAATGAACTACCGAACGATAAGGTGTTATATTCATTTCTTGAATTTCAACAATATCCCCTTCGTATATTTCTACCCCATTATCATCATATAAACCTGTAAATTGAGTGATGACTACATTTTCCATTTCGTAATCTCTTATCTCTTGACCCTCTATTTCTACACTTACCCTATGATTTTGAAAATCTATACCCACTACTCTCCCTAAAACTTTCTCGCTTTTTACATACGCTCGAAATTTTACTATCGTCACACTTATCCCCTCCTGTTATTTTTTATGTAACATTCTTTTCATTTCATTCATACCTTCCTAATATAATTATATCCTAACAAATATACTACTCAAAGTGAAGTCCAACCTAATAGGGTTGGACTGTCTATTATCAATCATTATCTAAATGACTTAACAAATCTAATATATCATCTTCACTTAACTTTTTAGACGTACTACTATTTTTATTTTCACTACCACTACCCCACTCAATGTTTAAACCTTTTTTCTTATCCTTATTTTTCCTTTGTTCGTGTAATGACCCTTCTAAACTACTAGGCTCTATCTTACCCCAAAACTTTAATAAGAAGTTAAAAATGTTCTTGTTTTCCTCGTTACTAGGAGATAATACAACGCTCCTTGCAAATAATGGCTCTTCATTAAAGAAACGTACCGCCATATCCCCTTGATTTAATAACCGATGCTTGAATTTATTTGTACCTACCGTCTTTTCAATATGCTGTGCATCCCCACGAACAGAAATTCGACATTGAATTAAATCTGTAATCGATTTTTTTAATACTTGATCCTTAATAACATGCGGTATCATAAAAATGCGAATACCCAAAGCAGGTAGTCTTGATACTAACTCAAGTATTAATGCTTGAAACTCATCTTTTTGTTCTTTTTCCATACGCTCTGCATATGTGATTACCTCATCAATAACTACATATATCAAAGGCAAATCTACATCAGGATTTGCTTTTTTGTAATCCCATATGTTTACAAATCCAGCTTCCCCTATGATTTTTGCCCTTCTTGCACCCTCTACTTTCAAGATATGACGTAACATACTCAATACATCATTATCCGATGACCCAAAATAACGAATATGCGGTATTTCTATTTGATAAAAATCAGATGTCGTATCTTTTGGATCGAAAATATAGAAGTTTAACTCTGAAGGCTTTAAATAAAAAGACATTTGAGCTAATATCGATAAGACTAACCATGTCTTACCCGATCTCGGCATCCCTGCTACTAAAATGGCATCAATAGATTTAAAATCACGCCATATTAATCCGCCCTCTGAATCTAACCCTATCACAATAGGCATATATACATCGCTATTTAATATATTATCTTTTAGTTTATTGTATGCATCTTTTATAGTTACCATCTTTTTCGTATCTTTCATAATCTTAATATATATTTTATCACCTACTGCATACCCTACCCCATAAATACTATCATTTACTTTCCCTGTTTCTTCATCAAAACGACATATATTTGCTATCTCACTTACATACGCATCGATATTTTTTAACCAATTTACCCTCGCTATTTCTAGTTGGTAATAAAATAATTTCTCTTTCGCAGAAATTAAATAAGGCATTTCTATGTCATTACCCTTTGGCTTAAACACACTCGCTGAATTTTTTACAATCACATCCCATGCGTCAAACTCATCACTATCTTCACTAATTATCCTTGTTTTATCGAAATCTGGTGTTACACTAATTAAATAACTATAAATTTTATCAAATAAGTATTGCCTTGTTACCATACCCATATTATCTTGCAATGAATCTAAAATCTCGTTTTCTGACATTCTTTTATCTTCTACTATTGTAGGTGTTTCGTCAAAAGAAATATTGAAGTCATCATCAGATAATATATCATCATTTTCAACAGAATCTTCAAAGAAAAGGTCATCTTCTTCTGTTTCATAATCTTCATCAAATAACATATCTTCATCATTACCAAAATCAGAAAATTCGTTATCAAATGACTGCACTTCATTATTTAAAGACGTTTGTGGTAAACCCCCATTCTTTTGTGTTTTATCATATGTTATCGAAAAAACAAATATCCCACTACCTAATGATAATAATGACCCTATCAATACACTCATTACCCCTTCTACACCGAAAAGTAACATCACTAACGAAATAATACCTGTTACTATACTCGTGATCGATAATACCCTACCCCAATTTAATTTTACTTCGTCATCTATTTCACGAAATGACTGTACTAACTCTTTAAAAAACGTAAAATACCCTTTTGTTATTTTTACGAGTAACTCCCATATCTTTTCTTCTGGGTCATTCTTTTGTTGCTGTTGTTGACCAAACGGAGAATACCCAATTCCAAACGAACTACTTCCAAACGGACTACTACCAAACGGACTACTTCCAAACGTGCTATCCCCTAAACCACCCCCACCTAACGAAAACCCTTCATCATCATCTTTACTAAATAAATCATCCCCAAAATCATCCATACCAGCTTCAAAATCTGGCGGATTTTTTGTCCTTTCCCTATCAATTCTTGCATTTTCTATATCTTTCTTTTTAACTTTAGACATAATGTCCATATACTATATCACCCCTTTCTACACTATTCTTGTGATGAACCATAACAAAAGAAATACCCCTACACTTATATAATACGAATATACTGTTTCTTTATTAAACCCTTTCGCTACCCCTACATATACCGATAACATCAACAAAAACCACCAAAAAATAACCATACCTCCACCACCTTAATCACTTTCTTTGTGTAACCCTGTCTTAAATAGCGGAGAATCTAATATATCTTTAGGTAATGTTACCCTCGCTACTGCATAGGTCGAACGGTCTAACCCTACTAAAAATGAATACTTGTAAGGCGATACAAGAGATACCTCGTTATCTTCACTACTTTTTAACTCACTTGCTTTTGTAATTTCGTCTAATATATCTTTCATGTTTTGTATAGACAATCGGTCACATAATTCATGTCTTACATCTTTATCTTCTATCGACCCAATAATAAATGAAGTCGTGTTAGATAAAATACCAAATTTATCGTCTTTTAATATTTTCCTTACATCGTTCGTGATAATGATGTTGACATCCCCTAGCTTACGACCACCTGTCACCGCTACCCCTATCGTTTTATCCGAGTCAGGAAAATTACCCCAACGTTGAAACTCTTCCCATACTTTAAAATTAAATTTCCCTTTCATTTTTGAAAATATCGAACGTTGATGAGATAAGTGAGCCGCACTCAATTGCATTAACGCTAACTGCATTTCATCTACCGAATGCGGAGATTTTCCCGCCATCCCAAACGAACATACTACCAAATCAGCATCAATAATCTCCTCCACAGATACCCTTTCTTTAAATAAGTGACTCCTTGTACCATCTTTTTCGAAATACTTACTTGTTAATGCTACCACTTTATCTACTGTATTTGCATAATCTGTACCTTCTCGATATTTCATTTCTTTTAATTCAATTAAAGAATTATATACATCGTGTAGTGTTAACCCCTTCGAGTTCCCCCACGTACTTCTATCTTCAGTTACCCCTGCTTTTTTATAAGTCCAAGCTAGTGCATCGTTAATTACGGTATCAATTAACACATCTTCATAATATGCCCTACCTACCAATGTCTTAAATAAAGATAACGTGAAATTAATAGACATTGTCTTTGCGTCTTTATCAATTTCTTCATCCCCTGTCAATTTAAATATTTCTACGGGATCAAAATACCTACCCTGCCCCTCACCCATGTTTATTAAAGCTACCCTACTGTTTCGTTCCATAAACTTTAAAATAGGAACATATTCATACCCCTCAATATCCATTATCGTTCCGTTAAACCCTAACATTAATAACTGTAATATCTTATCTTTTATTTGTACCGACTTCCCACCACCTGTTTCCGCTACACAAAGCCAGTTTTCCGCTGTATCCCCTGTCGGCTTTACTACCTTTACCACAGGAAACCCAGAAAAAATATCAAACCCAAAACTTATCCCACGTTTCCCTATTACCCCATGCGTATATGTGTTAAATCTTGCTAAAATTTCATCTGTCATCACATGACTAATAATAAAGTCATTTTCTAAATAATCTACCCCTAACTGAAACGGACTTACCGCTTTTACCGCATCCGTTACTTCATACAAAATACGGTGTAGTTTTAAACCGATATTCTTGCAAAACTCCTCTATCATCCGCACACTTTCATCAAAATCAGCACCCTTTTTACCCGATATGGTCATAAACATATTTACCCTTGCTAAACTCCTACCCCTCTGTAAATCTGCTACCGTTAAATAACGTAATGACTCCTCTATCCAATCTTGCCTAGATAAATCGTTTATGTTCCTATTTAAATTGTACGTTGTCACCGATTTTTCTTGATTTTCTTTTGCTACCTGCTCTAATACCCTTAACTTATTACGCATTTTCGCAGAATTCCAATCAATTTTATGTTTCTTGGCATATGTAAAAAAGTTTACCCTCACCCCTTTTTTACACACCCTTCTTATTATTTTTTTAAATTCAATGTTTAATGACTGTGGCAATGATTGAATCACATAATAATATACAATATTATCCCCATCATAAGAAGCTACAAAATCTACCCCTATTTTCCCCTCTTGACTTGGTAACTCCCTTCCTAACTCTGATACATTTTTTGTTTTACTCGTAAATATTAAATCATCATATAGCTTTAACACTTTCTTTAATCTGTTAAACAAATCCTACACCTCCAATAACTTGCTTATATTTTCATATGTTTCTTTCATGTTTTTGAAATACAGTTGTTGTCGGATTAAATCGCTCGTTTCCGCTTGATACCCCTTGATATGCTTTATCACCGTACAATTATAATACGATGTTAAAGAAGAAATACAATAAGTTGGATTTAAACGAAACTTATCAATATCCCTCTTCCCACCTACCGCATAAAATTTTGTTATATTATACCCCTTTACTATATCTTCTGTATCAAACATGTAGTCTACTAAAATGTATAAATTTGCATTTTGAGAAAAGAACGCATCAAATACAATTTTCTTTGGATCATACGTGATATAATAATCACTTACATTAAAATCCATTATGTCTACACTATCTGGTGCTAACCGAGCCACATTTTCAAACTTACTTAAAAATAGCTTGAATTTTGGTAAAATAAATAACCCCTTCACTTTCTTACCCATATGATTTTTTAAATAATGAATGTACGATAAAATAAATGAATTTAAATACTTACATGTCCCATATACTTTAATGTACATCACCTTTGTTACAGATACAGGAACATTGTAACTCGAATATACATAAGGTGAATTCACCCTTGATTTTTGCTCCATTTCTTCTAAAAAACGAAGGGTATTCTCTAATTCAATATTTGTACTCTCATTCCATTGTTTTAAATTATCCACTAGATTTTTAGCATCCTCTACTAACGCCACTACTTCTTTATTTAATTTATCGCTTCTTACTATACTAGTTTCTATGTTTGCTAACGCATTGTCTAACTTTTTTAGCCAAAATTTGTTTTTCAATAAATCTAATACCTTATCTTTATCCGACTTTGATAACAATTCTAAACTTTTTACTACTGTTTCTACATCAGAAATAGTGTCTTTTACAGACATTCCTGTATTTTTATAGTTATCTACTACAAAATTGATTAAATCTAAATCATAAATAATTTCTTTGTTGTCAATTATATCTCCGTCTAACCCCTTGAATATGGTGTATAATAGTGGGTCAACGGATTGATTAATATATATTAATTTCACATTCTGATTTTTTAAATTAGACAAAATAAAGACAACATCTACTAGACTATCCATAGAACTATGATAAATTAATACTTCTACTTTTGAAAAATCATCTATATTAGAAAGGGTATCTGTTACCAAATACCCTTCTCGTTTACCTAATTTTTCTTTCGATACAAGTACCCTCATCCCTACATTACCCCTTTATTAAGTGTACAATGATAACCAATCTATTTCTTTTTGTACGTCTATATTTTTCGTTTCCATAAACGAACTTATATTAAATATAGTATCTATTACATCTATGTTTTCATAGAAATCATCGTAGGAAACTTCTTTTCCTTGTAGTAAAAATACCCCTCGTCTTACTACTTGTAATATATCTTTTTCACTTAATGACATCATCATGTCTATAAATGTATTGTATAGCGTTTGAATATCGCCTAATGTTAAAATGTATATATCAGATATAGGAATTATATCTTTTATATATGGTAAGTTTTCTAATGGACAATCTATTACCACTAAATCATATTTCTTTTGAACCGACAATACCGTACTCATTTGATATAAATCTTCATTATTACCCCCTAGACCAAACATCGACACTAATGCAGAAAAATTACTTTTCTTTACAACATACGTTACATAATCTAATGCCTTCTCCGATTTTACTAAATATAACCCATTTTGTACCCTCTCATCTTCATCTAAAATAGCTTCAAAACCTAAATACAGTAACGACCCTTTACGCTTTATATCCATATCTACATATAATATGTTTTTACTTTTTGACTTTGCTAACTCCTTACACAAATTTAACGATAAGGACGTCTTTCCTACCCTTCTATCTCCTGTAATTATAATCACGTTTGAACGCTTGCTTGTACCCACTTTTATATGTTTTTCTACCTCTACTACTTTTTCTACTACCTTTATATTGCTTTTTTCATATGTTTCTACTTCTTTTTCTAAATCTATATCTGGTACTAATAAATCAACATCTTTTATATCCATATCATTTGGAACACTTACTTTAGGTAAATCTATATCTAAACTCAATTCCTTTGAGAATATGTTTTTATCAAATGTAGAGATATTTGATGGTATTTTTATTTCTATGTCTTTATCGTCATTTTCTTCTTTATCATAATTATCTTCTATGACAAATAAATTATCTTCTAATCGAGTATTATCTTCATAGTCTAGTTCTGAAATACCCCAACTATCATCGTTTACTTCTTCTATACCAATATCACTTAAATCGTTCATGTTTACATTATCATTTGATGTTTCTACAATTTCATTATTAAAATTAAAATGACCAAATCCTATGTCACTATCAAAATTAAAATCGATATTAATACCGTTTAAATTGTCCTCATCTTCTTTTCTACGAAAACCGTTTAAATTATCAACATCCTCTTCCTTTTCATCAATTAAAATACCCTTTAAATTATCACCACACTCTTCTTTTTCATCACTTAAATTATTTTCTTCATTACTAGATGATATACTTTCTTCTGCCTCTATACCATCTTGAATCACATCACTAGTTGTACTTGTCTTATTTTTATTAACTACTTCTTTAGTTTCATCGTTACCCTTCCCTTTTTTAAAAATACGAGAAAACCAACCTTTCTTTTCTTTTGTATTCTTACTTTCGACTTTTTTAACATCTACTTTTTCTACAAAATCTTCTACAAGTACTTCATCATCGCTATTATCTTTTAATTTGTACCCATACTTTTTGTCTATATCTTTTATATTTGAAGTCACTAACTCTAATATTAATGACGGTGTAGCTTTCTCGACCAACAAATGTGTATAAATATCGTCAATAAAATACCTCTTTAATACCCTTGTTATTTCTTCTTTTTTAGAAATCGATACTAAACGAGCAGAAGGATACCTCGATAATACAAACTCGCTAAATTTTGATACTTTTACCTCTAAATCATCTTCTCCCTCTAATGCGTCCTGCAAAATTATAAAACGATCTACTTTAATTACCCTTATGTTTGCCTCCGTAACAAATTGATACAAAGACGAAAATGTTTCAATATCTGAATTATCTATGTTCGAGGATACTAATTCTTTTACTTTTTCTGCCGACTTTTTACCTATAATGGTTAAATACATAATATGATACCCCCTAACTTGCTAACTTAATAAATCTATGTCATCTTCCTCTTTTTTCTTACGTCTTAATTTCAATAATAAAGACTTTCTTGCTAATTTCTTTTCTGTTTCTCTTACCCTTGACAATTCTTCTAACTCTTCTAACGTTTTGTTTAATACAGTACGTTCTCCATCCTTCTCCACCCAAATGACTTTTAGAAACTCTTTAACCTTATTCATGTTCCTAAAAATCATATCCGTTGACTTTACCACCGAGAAGTCTTCTAAATTAAATACCGATTTTACTAAATCCCCTATCTTATCTTTATCTAGTATTACCGCTTTTGTGTAGTTTGCTTGTAAAAAATAGTTTACGATATTTTTTATCTTATACATTAATTCACGTTCATCTTCTTTAGAGTAAAAACAATAAACATCATAGGATGTGTATAAATTATCCATTTGAGATTGCATAAAGTCATAACAATATACCATCAGTTTTCTTAAATCAGGATTTTGTGTTTTATTAGCCTTATCTATTAACCAATCTAATCGTTCATCTTTACCTACTGTATCCATGTAATCAATATGTACACCATTTACCCCATTTTCTAACATATACCTATATGCCTCTGCAATCGCTTCGTGATGATAGTACATACTATCTTCACCTTTACCTATCGTTATCCCCTTTTCAAACGCAATAAATACCCCTTTTACACCATTTTTGTAATATACAATATGTGGAAAACTATTTCTTATATCATATATACCCCATAATAAATCGTGAGTAAACATATAGTCATTCTCTAGTAACTCCTCACGCTTCTTCATAAAATACTTTTCTTTTAATACCCAAAACCGTATGATGTATAACAATACCATAAAACTAAATATCGGGAATACATAAAACATCATACCCATCGACTTGTACATCACAATTACACTCACAAATACCCATACCGCTACCATTACTAAAATCTTAAACCACTTTGACCCACTTACATTGATTTTATTTACTATATCGAATGATATAGGAATTTTTATCTCCCTATCTTCTTTTAAAGGTCTCATAAATACACCCCTTTTGTTTTTACTATTTGATTTATATTTATTTCTTTGTCCTTTACCTTAAGTTGACCATTTTATCTTTTATATGAAAAACAACGAGTTATAACTCGTTGTTTTTCATTCCCATACTCAACAAATCTATAACTATACCGTTCTTTATAGTCATATACATCCTAACATCATATGAATTAACATCATTTTTAAAAATAACATCTATTAAAACATGATAGACCCCTTTCTTCTCGTAAATACCAAAATTCGTTAATTCATAAGAAGTGAAAAAACTATCCCCTACCCTTTCTTGTGGAAATAACTCATTATATACTTTATCACTCACCTTTCCCCTTACCCTTGCTTTTGTACTTTCTAAATCCACCGATTTAACGATATATGACGTTAATACTGTATTTATTGTATCTTCTACCCTATCATATTCATATAATGACGTATCTTTCGTAGAAAGTATTTTTTTCAACTCATGATTTGTATATAAATACCCTACCCCTCTATACACCCCTACCAAACCTATTGCTATTAATACACTAATACCGATATATTTCCACTTTATCAACAATACCACCTACCCATCGTATGCTTACTGTGTAATTTAACATCGTATTGTCTGTAATAATAATATCATGAATTACACTTCCATCTTTCATCTTGTAAAACCCTTGCGATATTGATAGTAAATCTTCCACTTTTGGACATACTGAACCCTCTTCTTTGTACTTTTCACATGTACTTGTATAATAATCTTTTAACGAGTAAAGAAGAATATCAAATCTTCTTTAATTACTTTCTTTAACCCATTAGCATATAATTTTTCTAAAAATGTACTTTCTTCGCCAAAAGATAGAAAATAATTTTTTGATAGGTTTTCCCAATCTTCACTTTTTATTTTTTCTATTGATTCATTGTATAGTTCTTTCTTTTCTTTTACTTTTATATTATTTACCGTTACTTCTTTTTGTACTTGCTCTAGTTTCTCCCCAGAACAACCTACCAATACTACCCCTAATATTATATACAACATTACCATTCTTATTTTCATCGTAAATCACCTACTACCCTTTCCCACCTATACTTTTCTAGGCGTAATTTGTATGACCAAACATCTTTCCCATACATTACTTTTATGTCTACTAAACCATTACCTAATAACCCTATTTCTTTTTTCAATACTACTTTTATCTTTGATTTATCTATTTCTAAAGGAAGAACACCCATTTCTTTAAGAAAATCTTTATTTACTGTGACAGAAACACCTTTAAATAAAATGGTTGCATACCCATCTTTATCAAAACGTAAATCGCTTATTTTAATATAATACCCCCCATCTCGTTGAAACACTTTGGAATCATTTTCCCCATTATCTTGCACATTTATACCCATTTTTTGTACTAAATCGTCCAAGTTTATTATATTCATCTTACTTTCTAGCTTTTTGTTTAGTATGTTTATATAATTTAATTCAAAGTTTTTGCTGTTTAACTTTATACCCTTTAACGTTTTTGTATCCTCATCTATAATTCCTTGCTCTAACTTGTATAACTTTACCCCTATTAACAAAAGGAAAAGCATAAAAAACTTAATCTTACTCTTCCGCATCTATATCCACCACCTTACCATTATTTACATAACACCTTATCCTTAATATGTTTTCTTTATTTACACTTTCATATACTACATCTACATAATTTGAATCTTTCACATAAGTGTAATCTACAAATAAATATTTAAAATCTAAACTTCTTTTGATTTTTTCATAAGAGTATATTTTGTACTTATCCGTATCTATTTTTAAATAGACACCCTTATACATTACCCCATCTAAACCTGTATCATAAGGGTCTAAATCATCTAAATTGATATAAGGCTTCCCATCTTTATAGAAAATACGAGGGTCATCCTCTTTATCAGACTTTTCTATTACTTCATACGTGTTTGCTTCTTTTATACCAACTTCTCCATACTCGTAAAAATATTTATCTACATCTAAATACCTTCTGTCTATTGAAGATAATTCTTTATACTTACTTTCTATTTTTGAAAGAACCTTTTTACTTGCTACACCCTTTATTTTATCTATTTTTACTTCCCCTTTATACAAGGAAACATAGACATCCGCTACTTTTAAGGCTTTATCTACTATTTTATTATCTTCTTCCCTACCTTTTACCCCATATATTACCCCTACTACCATTGTAATGATTACTAATAAGCTGAAAAAAATTACCTTTTTCATTTTATTCCCCACCCTTTAATAAGATGTTAGGTCTTCGTGCTTCTACAAAATGAGAAATCCAATAACTTTTTATATCTTCAACACGTAACGGTTTTTCTGTCGTTGATGTGTGTATCATCTTCCCGTTACCCCAATATATCCCTACATGTGACACATTTTTTAACTTTACCGAATACGGTGCAGACGAAGGATTTTTGTACGAATTAAATACTGTATTATAACTACCATA
>OGCI01001922.1_pt1 | contig 15455 bp, 13 predicted proteins | sample 1570021 | NCBI WGS metagenome assembly OGCI01 (sample SAMN06264664, study PRJEB24512) | hot springs metagenome | isolation source: Hot spring water | place: South Africa: Tshipise | collected 2015-06-21 | reverse complement strand
CATTATTTTTATTATACTCCCTTGACTTTTATTCCCCGTTCCCTTTGGTCAGAAAAGCCTCAGACGGCGTTCGAGAACCGCTGGACTATCACACTGTTTGGCAGTATTATTAGCGACGATTTGATAGGCGTTCACACCTTTACGCCTTGGGGGGAAGGTTTAGTACAGCTCGGGGCAGTAGGAGGTGTTGTTAACCTCTTCTTGTATGGACTGGTTTTGAACAGTGCAATACAGTTCTTTGCGAAGCGTCCTTATGCTCAGATTCTCTTTTTCAATTTATCTATTATCAGTGCGACTTTCATCAGGACAAGCGTCCAAGCGCTTCTCTTTACGGTTCTAATTTATGTTCTCGCTGTTCTGACCTACGAGCGTCTTGTACGTTTGTCGGTGTTGAAAAATTCAGCAGGAGGGACAACATGCATCACATCGTCGCCATAATGCCTGCAGTTTCGGGAGGCATGGGCTACCATCTGCCCATCACGGATGCGATTGCCCAAAAAGGCTTTCGGGTTTCTCTAATCGTGCCCGATAAAAAGATTGCTGAGTTGAAGTTTACTCATGTGGTTCGCTATCCCATGCCAAGCAACTGGTCTGCCAAACTTGTGACCTATCTCAATTCTGTTTGGGCACGCCAGCGATTTCTAACCATCAAGCAACTCCGCCCTGATATAGTTCACATGATGAACAGCGAAGGGAACCCTTCCGCAGTTCTGTGGGCGCGATGGATTCGGCGCGAGCTGAAGTGTCCATTAGTTGTGAGTGTCCACGACCCCGAGCCCCATCCGGGAACTTGGATCGGCTGGGTCAACTATAAACTGGGTAGTGCGACTTTGCGCTCTGCCACTTGCGTCCACATATTCTCCGACTACTTCGTGCCTTTTCTCGTAAAAGATGGCATTCCTTTGTCAAAGATCGTTGTTATACCGTTAGCAAGTGACATCACGCCCTTTACACTGCACAAGCGTACAGGGATCGCTCGTGAAAAAATGGTGCTCTTTTTTGGGCGTTTGGAAGCTTACAAAGGGCTAAACATCTTAGTGGAATCAGCCTATCAGCTTCGGGGACAGTATCGATTCGTGATTGCTGGACCTGGCAACCTTCCACCCGCTCTCAAAAATCAGATTCTGAGCGCACCAGACCTGTTTGAACTCCGCAACTACCGCCTCGATGAAAAAGAAGTTGCAGAGCTTTTTCTGCGCGCTTCGGTCTGCGTGATGCCGTACATTCAATCGACCCAGTCCGCCATTCCCTGGATATCTGCGGCGTTCGGAGTGCCTGTGGTCGCCACAGACTCGGGGGGCATTGCTTCGCAGGTGCGCCAGATGGACGGGATTGTGGTACCACCGCGAAACGCTCAGGCACTGGCAGATGGGATCCGCAAAGCGGTGGGGCGCCCCGTACAGTGGCCCCCCGAATGGGATATAGACCTGATTGCAGGGCAGTATGCCGTCATGTATGAGACAATACTCAGCGAAAACTATACAAAGTGGTGATTGATGAAACTTGGTGAAAAACCTCATAGAGAGATGGAACCGACTACCACCGAGGCCCGCTCGGTGGCGGTGTTGATTGCTCCTTATGCCCCGACAATTATCCACTTTCGTGGAGCACTCATACAGGCGCTACAAAAACATGGGTATCAAGTGCTTGTGCTGGCACCCGACTACACGCCAGAAACCGAACAGGCAGTACGCAATTTGGGGGCAGTCCCTATCAGTTTCCCACTCCAACGGACAGGCATGAACCCACTGCAAGATTTGCGTACCCTGTTTTATTTATATTATTTTTTTAAGAATTATCGACCTAAGATGATTTTTTCGTATAACATCAAACCTGTAATCTACGGCATCCTCGCCGGTGCTCTTGCAAAAGTTCCCAATCGCTGTGCTTTGATTACGGGTCTTGGTCACACTTTTATGCCAAATAAATCACTCAAACATTCACTCGTCACCAAGCTGACTACAGCTCTCTACCGCACCGCACTTCGCCATGCTCAATCTGTGATGTTTCAAAATAAAGATGACTTGCAGGAGATGCTTGACTTGGGACTTGTTTCTTCAGAAAAGGCGGTCTTAGTGGGAGCGACGGGTGTCTCTTTAGACGATTTTCGCCCCGCTCCTCCTGTTTTGGAACCCATCACCTTCACCCTCGCTGCACGCCTGTTGCGCGAAAAAGGCATCCCTGAGTTCGCTCAAGCGGCGCGCCACATCAAAGCCAAATACCCTAACACCCGCTTCTGGCTGCTCGGCGGACTGGACACTAACCCCAGCGCCCTCACCCAATCAGAAGTCGAGGCGTGGGTCAAAGAGGGCATCTTGGAATGGTTCGGGCAGGTGCCCGATGTGCGCCCCTACTTTGCGCAGACCAGCGTCTATGTGTTGCCCTCTTACTATCGGGAGGGCGTTCCGCGAAGCACGCAAGAGGCGATGGCGATGGCGCGCCCTGTGATTACGACCGATGCGCCCGGTTGCAGGGAAACGGTGGTGGACGGCGTAAATGGGTATTTAGTGCCTGTACGGGATGTGGAGGCGTTGGTGCAGGCGATGGAGCGGTTCATTCAGGAGCCGAGATTGATTATCACGATGGGTCAGGCGAGCCGAAAACTCGCCGAGGAGCGTTTTGATGTGCATCAAATCAATCGCAGGATTTTGGAAGTAATCGGTGGGCTTTCAGAGGAGAAATAGAAATCCAACAGATTTGACTAAGAAAAGGATAAGAGGATAAAGATGTCGCATACTAAAGATCACTTGACACTTTGCAAGCAGGTGCCAGCAGAGACTCCACCCAAGGTGGTTTTTATATCCCCGTTCGCTTCTACAATTGTCGGTTTCAGAGGTTCATTAATAAAAGCACTAAAAAAATATAATATTCATGTTGTTGTGCTTGCACCCGATTACGATGACAAGACGCGATGGGAGGTCAGCGCGTTAGGGGCGATTCCCGTGGATTATGCTCTGAACCGTGCAGGCATCACCCCCCTAAGGGACTTGCGGACGCTCCTTCAACTGAGCAAACTGCTTCGCAGACTGAAGCCATCGGTGGTAATGCCTTACAACATCAAGCCTGTTGTGTATGGTATGATTGCTGGAGCAGTGGCAGGTGTGCCCTATCGTGTTGCAATGATAGAGGGACTTGGCTACACCTTTTGCGAAAAGCCCTCTCTCAGGCACACCTTATTGTCCAAGACCGTTAGGCTTCTTTACCGAGTGGGGTTGCGTTTTGCTCATAAAGTATTGTTTCTCAATCCAGATGATGTTCGGGAGTTCTTAGAGGCACGATTAGTGCGTGCAGAACAAGCCGTTCTTTTAGGCGGGATTGGGGTAGACCTCCACGAGTGGTGTTCTGCCCATCCGAGCCTAAAGCCAGTGACATTCACTCTTGCAGCGCGCCTTATTCGAGAAAAGGGCATCCCTGAGTTCGCTCAAGCGGCGCGCCACATCAAAGCCAAATACCCTAACACCCGCTTCTGGCTGCTCGGCGGACTGGACACTAACCCCAGCGCCCTCACCCAATCAGAAGTCGAGGCGTGGGTCAAAGAGGGCATCTTGGAATGGTTCGGGCAGGTGCCCGATGTGCGCCCCTACTTTGCGCAGACCAGCGTCTATGTGTTGCCCTCTTACTATCGGGAGGGCGTTCCGCGAAGCACGCAAGAGGCGATGGCGATGGCGCGCCCTGTGATTACGACCGATGCGCCCGGTTGCAGGGAAACGGTGGTGGACGGCGTAAATGGGTATTTAGTGCCTGTACGGGATGTGGAGGCGTTGGTGCAGGCGATGGAGCGGTTCATTCAGGAGCCGAGATTGATTATCACGATGGGTCAGGCGAGCCGAAAACTCGCCGAAGAGCGATTTGATGTCCATCAAATCAATCGCAGAATTTTGAAAGTAATCGGCTTACTTCCAGAGGAGACAGGTGATGATACGCCTTGCCAACCCAAATGACCTGCGAGCAGTTGTGAGGGTACATCAACAAGCCTTTCCCGGCTTCTTGATGACGGAGCTGGGACCTGCTTTTCTCAGGGCATACTATCAAACCGTAATGGACTACTCGCACCCGATTTTGCTGGTCTACGAGGGCAGTTCAGGGGCGTTAGAGGGATTCGCCGCAGGATTTATGAACCCTCCCCAATTCTACAAACGATTGAAAGAGCGCAGGTGGCAGCTTGCATTCTCAGCGGGACTTCACTTGATGTTGCGTCCTGCCCGATGGCGCCGAGTGCTTGCCAGCAGGCATCGTGCCTACCAACTTGCTCATCAACCCGCCGAGCCAACCGCTACGGCAGAACTCGCTTCCCTTGGGGTGCTCCCCCAATCTCAAGGCAAGGGAATTGGTAGACAGTTAGTGCTTGCCTTCTTAGAGACCGCTCAAGCAAAAGGGGCAAGCCGTGTCATACTGACCACAGACGCCCAGCAGAATGATTCGGTCAACCGTTTCTATCAACGACTGGGTTTTCAACTTAGGAGTCAGTATTGGCACTCATCCACACGCCTGATGAACCTCTACGAGTATAATTTCTCGGGGAAAGACGCGCTTATTTTTTCCCCAACACGGAGCGAACCCTCATGAGCAAACGCGAACGGTTCCTGCCCTACGCCCTGCCCTGTCTTGATGAGCAGGAGGAGCAAGCGGTTATTGAAGTGTTGCGTAGTGGATGGCTCACAACTGGAGCCAAGACAAGGCAGTTCGAGCAAGAGTTCTGCGACTACACGGAGGCGAAATATGCCGTGGCAGTCAACTCTTGTACCGCCGCGATGCACCTTGTACTGGCAAGTTGGGGGATCGGGCAAGGGGACGAGGTCATCACCACCCCACTCACCTTCTGCGCCACTATCGAAGCCATCGAGTATGTGGGAGCCGTGCCTGTGCTTGCCGACATTGACCCTGCTACGGGCAACATGGACCCTGCTCAGGTGGAGCGCGCCATAAGTCCCCGTACAAAAGCGATTATGCCTGTCCACTATGGGGGACTGCCGTGTGATATGGACGCCCTGATGTACCTTGCCCAGCATTATGGTCTGCGAATCTTGGAAGACGCAGCGCACGCTGCAGGCGCGGAGTATAAAGGCAGAAAGATTGGCACGATAGGGCACGCAACCGCTTTCTCTTTCTACGCTAACAAGAACATGACCACTGGCGAAGGAGGTATGATTACCACCAACGACCCTGACCTTGCCGACCAGTGTCGAATCTTAAGCTTGCACGGAATCAGTCGCGATGCATGGAAACGCTACACCGAAGTAGGCACTTGGTATTATGAGGTACAAACGCTGGGCTTCAAGTACAACATCACAGACATCCAGTCAGCGATCGGCATTTGCCAACTGCGTAAATTGGACGGGATGAACGCCCGTCGTCAGCAGATTGCCCAGCAGTATCATCAAGCCTTCCGTGAGATGGATTTCGTTCAAACCTTCCCTGACCCTCTGCCGACGAACCGAACGCATGTGTGGCATCTCTATACGATACTGCTCAATCTCTCGGCGTTGCGTATTGACCGTGCGCAGTTTATCGAGGAGCTTCGCGCACGCAATGTCGGTACCAGCGTGCATTACATCCCAATTCATTACCATCCCCACTATCAGCGGTATGGGTGGAAACGAGGACAGTTCCCTCACACCGAGTCCTACTATGATCGCACCCTCTCGCTTCCGCTGTATCCCACAATGAGCGACGCCGATGTCGCTGATGTGATAGAGGCGGTGTACGATGTCGGACAAGCCTATCGTCGCTGAGAGCCATGCCGACTGGTTATACGAAACGGTCAAGCGCGGGGCGGATTTCACCCTTGCCTTGATAGGAATTGTACTAACCTTGCCTTTGTGGGGGGTTGTGGCGCTTGCAATTCGCCTCGATTCGTCGGGTGGGGTCTTTTTTGCGCATGAGCGGGTGGGGCGTTATGGGCGCAAGTTCAAAGTGCTCAAGTTTCGTACGATGGTCAAGGATGCCCACAAACTGGGTGCACAGGTCACGGCAGGACATGACCCCCGGATCACCCGCGTGGGGCGTTTTCTGAGAGCCACTAAGTTGGACGAAATGCCCCAGCTGTGGAATGTTCTCAAGGGTGAAATGAGCCTCGTGGGTCCGCGCCCCGAAGTAGAGAAATATGTTGCGCTCTACCCCGAAGAAGCTCGGCGCATTATCCTCAGCGTGCCACCCGGCATCACAGGGCTGACCCAAGTCCGCTACCGACACGAGGAACGGCTTCTGGCAGAGCAGGAAAATCCTGAACGGTATTATCGAGAAGTGCTTCTGCCTGCTAAAATCGCCTCCGACATTGAGTATGTACAAAACCGCGGTTTGACAAGGGATGCCAGCTTACTTCTTAAGACGATGGTTGCGCTGTTCCGCTAAACGAAGTCGAAATGATAACGAAGAGGCTCTGGAGCAGGTCAGTACACGGCTCTAACCACCCTGTTCCCGGTTGAAAAGCGACTCCACGCGCAATCAGAGCTCAGGGTCTCAAGGCTTCTGGGGAGTTGCGTTCCAGCCATTTTCGTTTGATTTTGAGCCAGCGCTCCCATACTTGGGGATTAGGCGCTCGTGTAGTCCCCTGAAGCGTGCCCCACTACTTGGGAGGTGCGGTACTACCCCGAACCACCATCTCGCCTGCAAACAACCGAACGCCTGACCGAAGCGTACCTGTCTCTATCTGTTCTATCAACACTTCGGCGGCGTGATGACCTATGCCGTGAATGTCGTTGCGAACGGTGGTCAGGGGCGGGTTGACCACGCTAGCGCCAGGGAAGTCGTCGTATCCCACGATAGAGACGTCCTCTGGAACCGATAAGCCATGGTCTAAGCAAGCGCGTAGTGCGCCCATCGCTACTAAGTCGTTAGATGCCACTACACCCGTAGGAAGGCTCGGTTGAGCCAGAATTGCTTGCATTCCATGATACCCCGATTCGATTTCGTAGCCATCGCCTTGAATCCATCCCTCCACCACAGGGATTTCGTATGTCTTTAGAACGGCACGGAAAGCCTGCTCACGCTGATACGCACTGAACTGGTTCTCTGGTCCCCGAACAAAGCCCAATTTGCGATGTCCTAATTCCAGCAGATGCTCGGTCGCTAAGCGGATACCATGTTCGCTGTCCGAGTCAACACAATAAATCCCCCTTTCGGCAGGAACGAGGCTTCCCACCGAAACACAAGGCAGGGAAGTGTGGGCATACCATTCCAGCAGAGGGCTGTCGTCCAGCGGACAGATGACAATAGCGCCGTCCATAGAACCATCATCAATCTGCATCCAGAGGGTGCGCGGTTGCGCTTCTGCCATGGTGACGAGTTTGAGGTGGTAATGACGCTCCATCAGACACTCTAAAACTCCATCCAAGACCGCAGAGGCGTAGGGGTTGCGAGTGAACACGGTATGGGTCGGCTCCATCACCACCCCAATCGTGTGGGTACATTTGGCGACCAGACTGCGCGCAAGGCGGTTCGGGCGATAGCCCAACTGTTGAGCCACACTCAACACACGTTGAACCGTCTCCGGCGAGTGGAGCTCCAGTTTATTGCTCAAAATGTTGGAGGCAGTGCCGATAGAAACGCCTGCTTCTCTGGCGACCGAAGCGAGGGTCGGTCGCTTGCTCCGCCTTACTGTCCGCACGAGAATAATTATACATCATCTGCCCGAAACTTTGGGCAGGGGGCGTTTCGGCAACGACCCACACCTAATTCCCCAAATCGGACGGCGGTTTCATTCGCCCGAACAACCCAATCAGCGCAATCACGGTCAGCAGGTAGGGGAGCATCAAGATAAGGTCGGTGGGAAGTTGCACGCCGAACACAGGCTGACCTTGTAGGCGCATCTGAAGCGCCTCAAAGAAGCCGAACCCGAACGCGGCGACCAGCGCCCCAATTGGATGCCAACGCCCAAAGATTAGCGCCGCAAGCGCAATAAACCCGCGCCCCGCGCTCATATTCTCGCGAAACTGGTCTGCCGAAGCGAGCGTCAGAAAAGCGCCCGCCATGCCCGCCAAGACGCCCGACAACAGCACACCTGTATACCGCATTCGCTTCACGGGCACGCCCATCGTGCGCGCCTTGACCGAGTCGTTGCCTACCGCATAGACCCGCAACCCCCAGCGCGTGCGGTTCAGCGCCCACAACACTCCAAAAGGCAAGACGAAGGCAAACAGCACCAGCCAAGTCTGGTCGCGCAGAAGGGTGCCCAGTATGGGAAGGCTATCCAGCCACTCGGAACGGATAGGCGCAAAACCCTGCACGACCGACGACTCGCCCCGCTCCTCACGGGGCAGGATAATCTGACGATAGAGATAGGTGCTCAGCCCCAGCGCCAACAGGTTGATGGCGACCCCGCTGATGATGTGGTCGGTACGCAGTTCTTGAGTGGCGACGGCGTGGATGAGCGCAAACATCGCGCCGATCACCATCGCACTCGCCAGCCCGACAATCGGTGAGCCAGTGAGGAGGGTCGCCAGCGCACCCGCAAACGCACCCATCAGGATTTTGCCCTCCAAGCCGATGTTAATGACCCCCACTCGCTCGCTGAGCAGACCGCCCAGCGCCGCAAGGATGAGCGGAGTTGCTTGGCGCATCGCTGTATTGACCAACTGCAAGTCAAAAATATCGCCCATGCTCAGCCCTCCACGCGTCGCTTGCGCAGGTAGACCGCTGCGACATAGAGAATCAACACCGCCTGAACAATCACCGCAATCTCTTTCGGCGCGCCCGTTTCTATGTGGAGGTAGTAAGTGCCCCCGCGCAGGGCGCTCATCACCCACGCAGAGACCACCGCCAGCGCAGGATGGTTGGCACCCAGCAGGGCGACCGCAATCCCGTCAAAGCCGTAGTCGGCTGGGAAGCCCTCAAAGAAGCGGTATTGGGTGCCCACCACCTCAATCGCGCCTGCCAATCCCGCCATGCCCCCCGCCAACAGCATCGCTTGGAGCGTGCGCCGATTGACCGGCACTCCCCCTGCCTCGGCTGCGTCGCGGTTGGCACCTGTAGCCCGCACCTCGTAGCCCCACACAGTGCGAAACAGCACCGCCCACAACACCAGCGCAAGCATCACCGCTATCACAAAGCCCCAACTGGTCTGCATAAACGAACCGAGGGGAGGCAGTTGAGCCGTCTCAGCAAGGAAAGCCGTGCGGGGCACATCGCTGGTGGGGTCTTGCAAATGCTCCATCAAGAGCCAGTGGGTCAGGTAGAGGGCGATATAGTTGAACATAATCGTGGTGATGACCTCGTGCGCCCCGCGATAGAGTTTGAGCAAGGCGGGCACAAGCGCCCACAAGGCGCCCACCAGCGCGCCCAGCGAGAGCGTCAGGGGCAGATGCACGGCGGTCGGCAGGTCAGAGCGCGTGCCAATCCAGCCTGCGACCATCGCACCCATCAGCAACTGCCCCGCAGCACCGATATTGAACAAACCCGCTTGGAGTGCAATCGCCACCGAAAGCCCGGTCAGGATGAGCAGGGTCATGTCGTGCAGGACGGCGTCCCACGCATCCAGCGGGCTGAGCTGGTCGCTGGGCGGTATGCCAATCGCGCCCTGAACGATGAGCCGATAGCCCTGCCCGATGGAGTTGCCCGAAAGCGCAATCAGCAAACTGAGCACGCCCAACACTACGAGCGCGCCCAGCAGTGCCTGAGCCAAGCGATGCTTTAGCCCCTCAGGTGCGGTAGTGCGCGTTGATTTTGACATACTCAGCGGTGAGGTCGCTTGCCCAGAAGGTCGCCTGAGCGTGTCCCATGCCCAGCGAGAGCGTCATCTCAATCTCTTCGGTCTGGAGCCGTTCCACAAGTGCCTGCTCGTCATAGTCCAACGGTCTACCGTTGGCGAACACGGGCACATCCTGCAGGGTCAGGTGAGCTTGGTCGGGGTCAAAAGGCACCCCCGCGCGCCCTGCAGCGGCGATGATCCGTCCCCAGTTCGGGTCGCCCCCATGCATCGCGGTCTTGACCAACTGGGATTCGGCGATGGTGCGAGCGATTTGGCGCGCTTGGTCAAAACTCTCGGCGTCCACGACATTCACGGCGAAGATTTTCGTGGCGCCTTCGCCATCGCGCACGATGCGCTTCGCCAGGTACTCACACACACGATAAAGCCCCTCCTCAAATGCCTCCAGTCCCTGTCCAGAGAGGCGCACTCCCGACGCACCGTTCGCTAGCGCAATCACCATGTCGTTGGTGCTGGTGTCGCCGTCCACCGTGATGCAGTTGAAGGTACGCTCCACCACCCGTCGCAGGCAGGCTTGGAGGCTGGGCGCGTCAATTTCGGCATCTGTAGTGAGGAACGCCAGCATCGTCGCCATTTTGGGGGCTATCATGCCCGCGCCTTTGGCGATCCCGCCCAGTCGCACGGTTCCATCGGGAGTGGCGATTTCGAGCGAGGCACGCTTAGAGAAGCTGTCGGTGGTCATAATCGCATCTGCGGTGGCTCGGTCGTCGCCTTCGGTGAGGTTCTCAAACAGCTTTGGCAGAGCATTCTCTACTGTCTGCATCGGCATCGGCACTCCGATAACGCCCGTGGAAGCGACGACCACCTGAATCGGTTCACACCCTAATCGCTCCGCCACCAGCTCTGCCAGGCGCTCGGCGTCGCGGATGCCCTGTTCGCCCGTGAGGCAGTTGGCGTTCCCGCTGTTGGCGATGACCGCGTAAGCCGTTCCGCAGTTGACCACCTGCTTGGACCAGTGCACGGGCGCCGCGCAGGCATGGTTCGTGGTGAACATGCCTGCCACGCTCGCCGGGGTCTCGGAGACAATCAGCGCTAAGTCTAACAGTCCGGGCTTCTTGATGCCCGCGTAGATGCCCGCGCTTTTGAACCCGCGCGGGAAGTTCACTCCCAAGTTCGTATTCAGTTCGCCCATCGGGGCGTATTGTACCTATTTAGCCAATCACAGGTATCGGACGGAAGGTTTTGCCCAGCACGCGTTCTGGGTCGCCTCCGAGCCAATCCAGCACGGTGGCGTAGACGCTTCGGAAGTCGGTCTGCATCTTGAGGTCGTTGTTAGCGTCCAACTCGCGCAGGTTGGGCACATCGCCGTGCAATCCGCCCTTCACGCGCTTCCCGATGAGGAACATCGGCGCCGCAGCGCCATGGTCAGTGCCGTAGCTGCCGTTCTCGCGCACCCGCCTACCGAACTCAGAGAAGACCATCAGCAGAACCTTGTCCGCCTTGCCCTGCTGCTCCAAGTCGCGATAGAAGGCGTTCACCGCCCCTGCGAATCGGCTCAGGAGCTGTTCGTGGGTGCGTGCCTGCCCTGCATGGGTATCAAAACCGTTCACTGAAACATAAATTACGCGTGTCTGGGGCGAGGTGGCAATCAGCTGACACGCCTGCTTGAGACCCTGAGCGAACGGGTCGTTGGGATAAGAAACCTCTGAGCGATAGTTCTTGACACGCTCTCGCAACTGCTCAACCGCCTCCAGCGCCGTGCGAGTGGACTGGCGAATCACACGCGTGGGGCTGTCCATCTTGGGGGCATCCATCTGCGCCAGCGAATTGATGGTACGCTCCAGTTCGGGGTCGCGTGTCATCACCTGTAGGTCGCCCAGACTGGCGAAGCAGGGCACCGAAGCCTGTCGTGCCTGAAGTGCCACGGGCAACTCCTTCGTGAGGCTCACCGCCATCACAGGGTTCATCGCCGAATCAGTAAGCGTGTCCAGATAGCGCCCCAGCCAACCATATCGGCTATGACCGTCGGGGTCGGCGGTCTGCCATATCTCCATAGAGCGGAAGTGCGAGCGGTTCGGGTTCGGATAGCCCACACTTTGCAAAATGGCGACGGCGTTGCGGTCGTAGACCTCTTTTAGGGGCGCCAGCGCAGGATGCAGACCGAGTGAGTCGGTGAGCGGAACAATCTGCGACTCGGGAATCGCCAGTGTGGGGCGCGACTGATAGTAAACAGGGTCGCGATAGGGGATGACCGTGTTGAGACCGTCGTTGCCTCCTGTCAGTTGAAGCACGACGAGGATATGGTCGTTCGGCAGTTTCTGTCCTTTGGCGATTCGTTGGACGTCGGCGTGGGCAATCTGCGCCAGCCACGGGGGGGCTGTCAACCCCACTGCGACGAGCGTCAAGCCCGCTCGCAGAAACTGACGGCGCGAGATTTCCGCTGCCCAAAAGTCGCCCTTTACCCTCTCACACAACGGTGCGGGCTGTACCTGCTCTTTGTTTTTCTCTTCCATCGTTGACCCCTGACCTATTATAGCCTACACACAACTGCGGTCGTGGTTTCGGTTCCCTGAGCGTGTAGACGCTGGAGGGCAAAAAGGTGTTCGGTCGGGGACACACGCTTGAGGGAGAGCAGGGCAGACACAGGGGGCTGCCCCTCCAGCAAGGCGTGCGCTACTCCTCCCGCTGACCCAAATCCATCAGCACCATCAGCAGGTCTGTCTCGTCCACAACACCATTGCCATCAATATCACAGGCGGGGGTATTCGTACCGAGCGCCCAAAGCACTTCCATCAAGTCCGCTTCGTCCACCCCATCGTCGCCATTCACATTCGTCAGATAAAGCACTCCAGGCAACTCCATCGGGCCAAGGCAGTGGTCGATCTCGGTGGGCGAACCCTCCCAGAGGAAGTTCCCGCAGTTGAACGGTGCGCAGCTCCCTGCGATGTTGCTGGGGATAGTGCCGACGGTTACGGTTCCCTGAAGAGGCGGTCCTGCGTATCCCAGCCCGCTCACTCGGCAATTCAAGTCCACTTCCAGAGGCTGTCCACTCAGACGAATGGCAGGGTTATTGAGCACCTGTCGGCGGTTACCCAAACTCAGCGTGCTACCGCTCACCGTCACTTCGCGGATTTCGTAGTGCAGATGCGGACCAGTGGAGTTGCCTGTACTCCCCAAGCGTCCGATAGGCTGACCTGCGCTTACATCGGTACCGTTGGAAGCAAGGAACCAGTTCAAGTGTCCATAGATGGTCGCCAAGTAGGTGTTGCCACTGCTCCCCACCCGCACAGGGCTAACCAGCACAACATAGTTGCCGTATCCTGTACATCCGCTTTGGGCGCGGTTGTAAACCCGCCCTGCGTGCGAAGCGAGCATCACTTCGTCGCAGTCTTGAATCCAGCCGCTGGTGTAGGGACAACTCGTGCGTGAGTTGGAGGCACGGTTAAAATCCACTGCATACAGAACCCCGAGGCTCGTGTGTCCGTCGTAAGTGGAGGGCGTCCATAACTGCCCCGAGCGCCACGGGGCGACGAGGCTCTGCAGGAACTGCGCTTCCGTCTGGGCTTGGTACACGGCCCGCAGTTGCAAGTTATTTTGCACAGGGAGCGTAATCGTCGGGTTTGTGGAGTAAGATGCGCCGTTCAGTTCCCAGCGTGCGAAAGGGGTTCCGTCAGGGGCAGTGGCGGGGGCGGTGAGCGTCAGGGAGGTTCCTGCTACATAGCTTAGGCTGAGAGTGCCCGTGCCCGAACCTGAGGCAGGATTGCCCTGCAAATCGCGCGGGCTGACCGAGAGGCTCACCCCGCTCAGGCTCGTCTCCACCTGCACGGTGTGGATGGCGCGCTTGGCGCCGGTTTTCTGGAGGTACACACCGCTCATCAGGCGCGAGTCAGCAGACCAACCCACCTGTCCTCCGTTCCCATCATCCCAGCGTATCTTCCACCAGACGAGCCGATTGGCGGTATCCACACTCACGGAGTATGCCCAGCCTGTGGAGCCTGCGGGTTTCTGGGCGATGACGCCGAAACTCAGCCCCGGTCCTGAACGCACATTCAAAGGGTTGCCTTCAGGAGCCACTCGGATTGGATACGCGCCCGTCGCTTGCACATTGGGGTAGGTTCCTTCACCTGGCATCGGCAGGAAGTGGGTGCGCCCTGCCAAAATTTCGGGCATCCAGCCTTGCGCTCCATCCGCCCAGTGAATGCGCCACCAGACCGTCTGATAGCAAGCGTTTGTGCTGGCAACCAAGAGACCATCCGTACCGATGTAAGGGGCAGGGTGTCCGAGGGTACTACACGGTCGGATAGAGAGAGGTATTCGTCTGCCTTCAATCGTCAAACCCACTCGCTCACCTACACTAAGCTGAGCCGAGCTAAGCGATAGGTTCGCCACTCCCAGCACGCTCCCCAGCATCAGTGGGCGCCACCAATCTACCTTTCCGAACATAGCCTTATGATACACCAGTTGCCCTGAGCCTCCTGCCTTGATGGGAGTATTGGTAAATTTCGGGGGGAAATCGCCGATTTTTTCGCCCCAACCCTTGACATTCCCCCGAAAATATGCTATAATATGAATGTTCGTTGGTTGCCCCCAACGAACAACAACCAGAAAGGAGGATGCATGATGCAACTCAAGAATGTATTGGCAGCAGTAGCATCGGTTGCTGTAGTAGGGAGCGCTCTGGCATCAGGATGGACAGTCAACATCCTGAACAGCTCTGGCGTGCTCAACCCTGGCGCTGTCGTTACGAACATCCCAGCGGTAGTCATCACCAACCCCTTACCCCAAGTCACTTTCCAAACCGCTGCTGGCAACCCGAACCCGATTATCGTGGGCGATGGAACTTCGTTCACCAACGGCACTTTCACAGGTGTCTACGAGGTACAGTCCACGAACCCTGCAAAGGGCAACTTGACTGGCTTCAACTTTGTTGTGAGCGGTTTTGTTCAGGGCACGGGTCAAATCATCTGGTTCAAGAAAGTTGTCGACCGCAATACCAGCGAAGTGCTCTACAATGGAAACGGCGTCTTCAGTGGTAGCGCTTACACTGGTGGCTCCGACGGTAGCTTCGCAGTCAACATCCCAGTCACGCTCAGCACCCCGTCCAACAACTTCACCGTCTTTGAGACCTTCATCCTGCACATCGGCGGAGCCAGCGCTCCTGGCTTTGACACCGCTGCGCTGGTGCTGGTGGAGCAAGACTGGGTTCCCGAGCCTGCCAGCATGCTGGCACTGGGCACCGGTTTGGCGGGTCTGTTGGCACTTCGACGCCGAAACCGCAACTGAGACCCTAACCTGGCTTGACGCAAGGGTTCGGAGACTTAGCGCTCCGAGCCCGTTCTTTTTTTGGTATACTACAATCGTGGAGTCGGTCATAGAGCGGTATGCCCCACGCTTTGTGGTGCTCAGCGGTGTTTCGCTGAGCATCGTGCTGATGGCTTGGTTGGGAATCCTGCTCCGCACGATCGAGCGTTCCCAGCACCCCAACCCGCTCAACCAAAGTTCCGAAAGTTACCTCCATGCGTGCCAATATCAGCTTGTAAACTGGCTCCCGTGGGAGCGGACGAGCCTAGAGCGTGCTAAACAGTTAGACCGCCCCGTTTTTGTGGAAGTCGGCGCCTTCTGGTCAGGACAGTGTAAGCGATTGGGTCAGGAACTGTTTCAAGATTCGGGCGTGGCAGACCTGCTCAACCGCGAGTTCGTGCCAATCAAAGTTGATGCCGACGCCTCTCCTAAGCGCGTGCGTTATCTGTTCCAGATTGCCGAGCTTCTTGATGTGGCTCCCCGATTGCCTCTGATTGTGGTCTTCACACCG
>OGCI01001920.1_pt1 | contig 15469 bp, 8 predicted proteins | sample 1570021 | NCBI WGS metagenome assembly OGCI01 (sample SAMN06264664, study PRJEB24512) | hot springs metagenome | isolation source: Hot spring water | place: South Africa: Tshipise | collected 2015-06-21 | reverse complement strand
TAATTCCCATCTTCGGAAGCTTGGTCAACCGGATCATTACTCATCCGAATCGATCGTGCTGCTTAATCGTGCTCCAAGAATTGTAGCTTACGGTTCGGCCTCTCGAAGCATTATCGAGGCTTCCGCCAGCCCAATCCCCTCGGCCAAAACGGGTAAACGGCCTTCCGAGCTGCCTTCTAAAAGCGGGATTAGCAGTCCCCTCGGCAAATACGGGAAACGGGAAAACGGCAAAACGCGAAATACCCCTGCCTGCCGTGGGGCCGATCGGGTGACCCTCGTTGCGGTGGATACGTCTGCCTGGTCCCGGCGGGGGTTAATCTTTCACCTCTTCTTGCCACCACGGTCGCCCGATGCCTTCCCGATCCCAGCACGGGGTTAAGCCCGCCGAAGGCACGACGGTCGGCCAACGGCCTAATGCATCGGGTTAACTTAAGAAATCCGCCGTGTCAATCCGTGGTATAAAAGGGCGGCAGGCTCGATCACGAGCAAACCGCTGGAAAACCGGCACGAAATACCGTGCCTGACGAGCGAACAAGGGGGTGTGGCTGAAATTAGGTCGCGTGTGTAGCCAGCGCAGGAAAGGCGGACGCTTGTCCGCGGGGATCGCCCATGATACGCTGAAACAGGGGGTTCTTGGCCCCTTAGAGAAATTTGATCTCGGAATTTACCGCCTGAGGGAAGTTGGTCACGAAGCTTTCCGCGTCAACCTCGCTCATGTTAAACCACCTTTTCCACAAATCTTAGGGCGATCGACAGGATTAGGGCGATACAATCAGGGCGGCCAAAAGCGATGCAAGCGTTTCTCGAACGTCTCAAAGAAAATGAAGTTTTGTCCGAGTCCCAGTTCGAGCAAGTCCAGAAGTGGTCGGAAGAGTATTCGGAGCCTGAAGGCTTGGCCCGGCGGCTTGTCGAAGAGGGGTGGCTTACGCGTTGGCAGGCGGGGCAACTGGTGTTGGGCCGCGGCCTACGGTTGGGAAAGTACAAGTTAGTCGACGTTCTCAGCCGCAGCGATGCCGGCTCTGTATTCCTTGCCGAACACGCCGCGATGCATCGCCGGGTAGCGTTAAATATTCTAGCCAAGCAATTGTCTCAGGATCCAGAATGGATGGCCCGCTTTGTGGCGGAAGCTCAAACCATCGCCCTGATGGACCACCCCCACCTGGTCCATGCCTATAATCTCGAGCACGAAGCCGGGCGATACTTTTTGGTGATGGAGTACGTCGATGGGGAGGATCTCCAGCGGCGCGTGTCTCGGCAGGGTCCTTTGCCCCTCGAGGAAGCAGCAGAATTTTTCCGCCAAGCAGCCGAAGCACTTCAATACCTGCATGAAAAAGGATTTGTCCACGGGCATTTGAAACCCACCAAATTCATCATTACCCCGCAGGGTAGTGTGAAGATCCTTCACCGCGGTTTCGGCCGATTGGCAGCGACAGAACCGGATCGCCCCTCCGAGCAGCCTGCGGCATCAGAAGCCAAACCAGAAACTAAGTCGGAGGCGAAGTCGGATGCATTACCCGATTTCGGTGCCCCCGAGATATGGGAGGGCAATGAGCCCACGCCGCAAAGCGATCTATTTTGTTTTGGGCTCAGCTTAGTTTATGCCCTGACCGGTAAAGTACCGGAGCTTCCGCGATCGGCCGGGGAAGATGCCCAGGTTAATTGGCAAAAGACCGTTGAGTCTTTTCTAGCTACTTTGCCTGTGGCCATAACGCCGCTTTGCCGCGAGCTTTTAGCCTGGGATCAGAGCCGGCGACCGGAGTCCGCCGCGAACGTGGCTACCCTCCTCGCGAAGCTTTGCCCCGAGGAGCCTTTGAAAAAAGCAGCTCGTCTGGAAGACGAAGATGCGGAATTGCCACCGGCCGAGGACCGGCCCGCCGCAAAGCGCGAGCGCAAAGCAAGCGTTTGGTCAGCGATGTTCAATCGGGCCTTTGATCTGTGGTGTCATCTGCGAGTTTGGCAGCGGATTGCCGCCGGAGCAGCGGGGCTTGTGATCCTCGGGTTACTCGTGGCAACAGGCATTTGGCTTTTCTCGGGGGAAAGGGGGAAGCCCTCCGCCGCAGCGGGCAAAACAACATCGGAAATGGCGCGGGCAGAGACCGTGGGCGGGAAACGAGCGCGGCGGCAGTCCCAGACCGAGCCCTCAGACGAAGAGAAATCACCATTTCCGCATATCCCGGCGGATCCTACTTTCGACCCGACCAAATTCGACGTTTCGCCACCGGCTCCGGCACCCACGGGGTCTGAATCGCAGCCAAGTGGACGCGCGGCAGTGACCCCCGCTTCCCCACCGGCTGAGGCGGCATCCGATCAAACGAAGGTTGAGCCCGCGTCGGATCAACCTAGAATGGAAGCTGCGGAAGATGTTGCGGAATCTTCTCCTGAGGATCCAGATAAAGCCGATACTCCCACCACGCCGCCTCAAGAAGTGGAGGCGGAAAAATCCCCGCCACAATCGGGGGAATCTGGCCTGGAGAATTCAACTGAATCGGCCCCTCCGGCCGCCCCCACCGGTCAAGCTCAAGTACAGCCGGAGGCGCAGCCCGCCGGAGCCTCGGGGACCGAATCCTCGGCGAGTGCCCGGGAACCACAACTTTTTGAAGGATTCCCGGAGGCGATCGATTTGCCGGAGTTTCTCCCTGCCAAAGAAGAGGAACCTACACCGGTGGAAATCGGTCGGGTTGGCGCCACCAAAGACGATTGGCAGCTTATCTTGCTGGGCGGAGGGACCGCTTTTCGCAAAGGAAATACTTTTGTACTAACGGAGGTGCCGGGGCCGGACGGCTCGCCGTATTGGCCGGTTGTGCTGGAATCGCAGCCCGTGGCTGGAAAAGCGGAGAAAGAGCAGGTCGGACGGTTTTTCCGCGAAGGTCCACGGCTTTACTTTCAATGGGCGAAAGAAGCCCCCAGCCCGGCGGCCAATTATCTGCGTAATTGCCTCTTACAGGTTCGGGCCGGTGGGCAGAGCCGATACGTCCAGTTGCGAACCACGGTCCGGGGCGAAGGACCCGTGCTCGATTTGGACCGCGGGGCTTCAACGGTAAGTCTTTCCGCCAAGTATCTTCCGCAGGAAGAATTTCTGCGCTGGGAGCTGGTAAGCATCGATGGCAACGAGGGCTTTAAAGTCCAACCGGCGCTTCCCGCCCCTCCGAAGGGGACTTTTACGCTTCACATCACGCGGAAAGACCAACACAACAACACGCACGAGGCAGTGCGGCTGCGTGCCCTCTTCAGCAGTACGGTCAAAACTCACACGGTCAGGCTTCAGTTGATCGATCGTGCTCCGTTTGCCGGTTACCAAGAGGCCGGTCAAAAACTGGTGATCCGTCGCAATTCTTTGGAGCAGCAGCGCAACGCCCTCGAAAAGAAACTCAATCCGAAAGATCCCCAGGCGGCACCCCGCGGCGACGAACGCACGCTTTTGGTGCGAGAAATCGACGAACTTGAAGCGCGGCTTTGGGTTATTGATTTCTACCTCCGCGCGAATAAAAAGGCCCGAATCCATTATCGGATCTTTCTCGAGACTTCCGGCCAAAAGATCGTGCTTGTAGAAACGTGAAGCCGTGGGGAGTCTTGAAGTAGGAGGGTGAAAATCAGGGAGAAACCTCCGGAGCTTGTTGCTTTCTGCTATAGCCGAAGGCCTGCACGAGCGCTTGCGTCGAGTTGGTTCACCTAAGCCTCGAAGGTAGAGCCGGCTGTAGTGCGCACCTTCTAATTTCTATTTTTCTGGCGAAAACTATCGCTGGGTTTATTATTCTGCCCAGTATTATCCTTCGATTAAGAAGCGTGGCTTCGATTTCGGAAATGAATTTTTTCACGGCACTTTGGATGATCAGCTCTAAAGGGTAAAAAGGCTCGTTTGCTCTCAATTTGTCGCACGGCAGATCCGAAGCAGTACGCTTGCAGTACGCTGAAGGGTTTTTACGCTCTCAAAAGGCAAAAGGCACCGTAAATGGCTGCCCGTTGCGTGAGGGGGTTAGCCGGGGATATATTCCGGCATGGTGTGCGTTGGTTTGCAGGGCAAAATCCCTGACCCCGTTTTTGATTTCGTTTTTCCCTGCGTGGTTACTTTGTTGCTATTTCCCGTCCATTTCCTGCCAATTTCCTGCCTAAATGTTTGGAGGGTCTCACATGGTTCCGCTACAATCCGCACGGCTTCACTCGATGCCACGAAAATTGGCAGCAGTCGCGAGCTTAACGACATTCTTGAGCTTTTGGCTGGTGAATTACCAAGCGGTGCAGGCCGCTCAGCCACCTGCCGATCGTCCATTCAACCGACTTGATCGCGATGGCGATGGTAAGCTCAGCCCTGAGGAGGTTCCCCCTGCCATCCGGCAATTCTTCGGAAGAATTGACCGTGATCAAAACGGCTTCCTCACCCGCGAGGAATTTCAAAGTGCGCGAGCTGTCCTCCAGGGTGGGGCATCGGGAGCTGGGCCGCGGATCCCGGAAAGTATTCGCGCTGAATTGGATATCCCCTATGCTGGCACCGACCATCCGCGGCAACGGCTCGACCTACTGATTCCTCAGAAGCCGCAAACCGCGGATCCTCTGCCGGTCATTGTGGCCATCCATGGGGGGGCATGGCGGGGCGGAGACAAACGTCAGGTGATCGGTCGGCTCATTCCGCTCGTTGCCAGCGGGCAGTATGCCGGCGTTTCCGTCGGGTATCGCCTCAGTCAGGATGCCGTGTGGCCAGCCCAGATCCACGACTGTAAAGCCGCCATCCGGTGGATCCGCGGGAATGCTCCGAAGTACAACCTCGATCCGAAAAAGATCGGCGTCATCGGATGGTCGGCGGGGGGGCACCTCGTGGCCATGCTCGGTACAGCCGGCGATGTGGCAGAGCTGGAAGGCGAACTCGGCGATTACCGCGACCAAAGTAGCCGTGTTACTTGCGTCGTTGACTTTTTCGGGCCGGCTAACCTGCTGACGATCGGACGCCAACCGAGTCAATTGCAGCACGATAATGCCGACTCCCCGCAGGGGCTTTTGCTGGGTGCGGCCATTCATGCTGTGCGGGAAAAAGCCCGATCTGCCTCGCCGATTACCTATGTAACGGCAGACGACCCGCCCTTTTTGATCGTTCACGGCACCCAGGATATGGTGGTTCCATTTGCGCAATCGACCGAGCTGCGCGATGCCCTTCGGGCCGCCGGCGTAGCGGGAGCCATGATTACCGTGGAAAACGGGGGGCACGGCGGATTCCGCAACCCGGAAATCGATCGCCGTGTAGAAGCCTTTTTTGACTGGCATCTCCGCGGCGTAAAGGCTTCCTTCCAAGACGAAACCCTGCCCAACGAGGCACCGTAACGCTGCTCGCACTTGCGGTAAAGCGCCGCGACACCCCCGATTAAAGCGCGGTTGCAATCGCGGTTAGGGCGGCCGTGGTTCTGACGCAAGGTTTTTCACAGGCGATGAAGATCACACGATGGGGCCGCAGGGATCAATCCACTCCCGTGCCGGCGATCCACTTAATGACATCGCATTGCCGGTGGACTTCGGCCTCCACCGTGCAGGCGTCAATCCGGCGTACCCCGGGCCTTTTGGCGATCGGATCGGCAAATCTTTCCTCGGTCAACCGAAGGGTTACCCGCATCGGAAGACTCGGCTTAAATGGAGCGGGCTTTGAAACCTTGAGTTTTTCGATGGCTTCAGCAATCTTTTCCGCTGTCAGTTGGTGTGCAGCCGTGACATCGAGGCCTGTACAGTGATCGTAACTGACGGCCTTCTTGACATTAGCGGTCACTACCCCAGGGAATTGCTCTTCAGCTTCCTTACAGGCAGCCTCATCGCCATGCACTAGGATGAGCGGTACATCCCAATGACCGGCGAAGCAGGCCTCGATGCCGATCTCCCCCACGCTTTGCCCATTAATCAAGAAATCGGCCCAATTTGTGCTATTCGTATGAGGGAGAAACGCCCCGGGTGTCCCCGCCTTTGCATGATGAGCCATGAGCATCAGGCCATCCACGCTTTCGTTCATCCCGGGCATCCAGCGGAAGGATGTCCCTTCGTATCCGCGGCTGCGGTAAAGATACGTGATTCGCGGATCGGCAAACATTTGCTCGGGCCGAAAGTTGCCCCCGCCGCCATGGGTATCGCAGATAATGAGCTCGGTAGCCCCGGCCTTGAGAGCGGCTTTGGCACCGTTATTGACATCGGCGATCAAAAGCTGTATTCCCTCCTCGGCGACTTGCGGATCAACCCCCTTGTCTTTGTACCAAGCCTGGTCCCTGTGAAAAAGGCCGCTGGCACCCTCCATGTCCCAATGCATCCACAATTTAAGCTTCCGCGAGGGCTCGCCTGCCCACCCACTCAGCCGGGGAACGAAGTAAGGGAGCGCGATGCTGGCTGTAGCAGCCACCGAACGAACGAAACGACGCCGAGAGCTCCGCTTTGGACACATTGCATCTTCCTCCCAAATCGATTTGACGCCTACCTTCTCTTACCTGCTCATCTCAACGGCAACTGTATTGATGTTACTACCGTCGGGGGTTGTAGGAAGGCGAAAGGGTCGGCTCCCATGAGCTGGGGTATCCGCAACGAATCGTGCCATTTCTATTCGGGTGAGGATTAACTAGCAGGCTGCGGCAAATCAGGCGGGCACCTTCATTTTGCCTTTAACCCCCGATTCCTCTCCGAAAGGGAAATAGAACCGCCAACAGCCCTAAATGGTGAAGGGCCGAGCTACCGGTTCGCCACCGACACTAAGTCCCCGGGTAAGCACGACTTCGTCGCAAGTTTTCGGTATACCCCCGCCCGAAAAGAAACCAGGATCCTTTCCACCATCGAGATCGAACCGAATCGCTGAAATCCCTCTCCTTTCCTCCTTGCGAGGACAAACCGGAAGATTTAAGATTTTAGCGTTATTGAAAAATCGTAGGTGGCAATTCGTTCACCCCGTGAAAGGCCCGAGCCAGAATTTGCGGCATGGCCGATTGAAATGCTTCGTATTCCAAATCCGCCCTGAGCATCCTTTCAGTACGCAGAGTTTAATGTGGGATTGGGGCAGAATAAATACCGAGCCTCTTCCAAGCAAGGAAATCAAAATGAAATACTGGACATCTCTGTACTCGATCGAGACTTATGAAGCATTCAGCCGATCGGATCGCTCGGTAACGGGTTTTCGCGAATCTCAGCAGAAAATGGCGGAGAGAGTGCAACCGGGCGATCGCTTCCTCGCCTATTTGGTTCACTTATCCCGGTGGGTCGGCTTTGCGGAAGTTCTCGAGGGGCCCTTCATCGATCGCACTCCCTTGCTTCTGCCGGAAGACGACCCGTTTGTGGTGCGATTCAAACTACTGACGTGCGTTTGGCTTGAGCTGGAGCATACGATTCCCATTCACGACCCTGAGGTATTTGACCGCCTCAGTTTCACTCGAGATAGGATCTCGTGGACGATGAGGGTTCGACGAAGCTTATTTAGCCTCCCGCCAGAAGATGGAGAATTCTTGTGCGAACTTTTACGCAAGCAGAGCGAAATAAAACGTGTGTATCCGGTCGATCAAGCGCAACTCCGACGGGCTCGAAAAATCCCCGTCAAAGCCGAAAGAGGCGTTATCCCCGTTACTATCCCCACAGAAACGGCAGATGATTCCGAGGCAGATACCACTTCCATTGCCGATGAGCGCGAGTCCGTTCGAATTCAGGCCGCCTTATGTCGGATCGGCGAACTGATGGGTTTCAAGATTTGGTTGCCGGTCGCAGATCGGTTCCGGGTACTCAAGCACTGGCAACCTCAGCCGGGAGTTCTGTTAGAGAGACTTCCCCTGAACTACGACGAGGCTACCTTAGGCACCATCGAGCGGATCGATGTGCTCTGGTTGAAAGGTCGAACGATCAAGCGGGCATTCGAGGTCGAGCATTCCACGGCGATTTACTCCGGCCTCTTGCGGATGGCGGATCTTTGTGCCTTAGTTCCAAACATCAATATTGCTTTGCACATCGTGGCGCCGGAATCCCGCCGAACGAAAGTCTTCGAGGAGATAACTCGGCCGGTCTTTTCTTTGATTGAAGGGGCCCCTCTTTCCCAACGATGTAGCTTTCTCCCTTACCACGCTGTGCAGGAAATTTCCGAGCTAGATTACCTAGCGCATACCACGGATACCATCCTGGACGAGTTTGTGGAACACGCCGAGTGATGCTACATCCTAAGTCTAATCCGCGCGATCGCGAGAGGAAGACTAAGCAGGGTCCAGGATTCTCGACGGGGTAGGGTCCCGTGTCGATGAAAGTCTTGTTCCCGCCGTCAACACACGCGAGAGCTAAAGCGGAAAAAGCGGAGCCAAAGCGAAAAAAGCGTGAGCGACGAAGAGACGATCAGAACTGACCCCTCAGGTCGCGCCGCCAAATAGGCCCGAGGACTCACCGCGGGCACCTCGGAGCGGCGAAAGCCGGCCAAGTCGCGAGTGACGATACGCATGGCACCGGCCCGAATAGCGCAGGCATGCTAGACGGCATCCACAAAATCTGGGAAGGCCGAGTCGATCGTTTGATGGATAATTTGAGCATCTACTTCAATTATTTCAAACACATCTCGCAAGCCCCGGAGGGCCCGACGGGCCACATGTTCACCCGCTTGGTGTCGGACGATGTAAAACACAACGGCGAAACTCCATGCCGAGACGCAACCCGTGATTCTCCACCGCTCCGACATAGACCCCAACTCCGTGGCGTCGTCGGCAAAAGGCTCGCGATCAAGCAGGTGATCCAAGAGCACATCGATATCGAAAAATAGGCGATCGCTCATCGACCGTGGTGGGCCAGAATGGCCTCTTCGAAAAGCTGGCGGTCAGTTTTCTTCGCGGACACCTTCGCTATGCCCCGCAGGCTCCGCGTGATGGGTGCCGGCTTACGTCGCCGCCCGCGCGGAACACTCGAAAATACTCAAGGCTATCTCTGCACAACCCGGCTTACGTCGCCGCCCGCGCGGAACACTCATGGTTTCCACAAACTGAGCGAACAACGCGGATAAGCTAGTTCTCAGCTCGCCCGCAATTTGCTTAGCCTTCTCGATCGCATCCTTTTTGGCATTCAATGTGAGCTTTGGCATCACAGCACCAGGTTTCGTAATTCTCGACAAAAGATCTACGTATTGATCCCGCCGAGGTCAAGCGCACCGTCGCGCATACTCAGGATAGAACGTAGCCTTGGTAGAAATCCCGTAATCCCTTGGTTCAACGTCCGCGGTGAGAACCGCCGCTTTGCAGCTTTCAAGTATGCCGCCAGTTTAACTTGGTGGAGACCCACCCCCGTGGGCAAAAAACTATGTTTTTTGCCAAATATCGAAAGAGACGGCGACAGCGAAACTTCGAAAGATTCGCAGACAGATGAGAAGATTGCTCCCCCGGCAAACCCGGCCCTGCATTGTCACAAACGCCGCGGCAATCCGGGGATTGAAATGCGTAAGGTTATCCCCCAAACCCAAGGCTTGAAATTGCGGTTATCCCGCACACCCAAGGCTTGAAATTGCGGTGTGATTTGCCCCCGGCTTCGAAGAACGGCACCCGTGCCGGCGGAAGCTGCCGGTGACGGGTTCGCTGCTACGACCTTGAGGGCGTAAAAGCACCGACAAATGGGTGGAAGACGGGCATTGGCACCGGCTATCGACGTTGGGGAAGCGGTGTCACCGCCTGTGTGGGAACGATCGTGCCCGGCGTTTCCGCCGGCGGGCGAGTGCTGGTTCCCGAGAGGAAATTTACGATTCTTGCCTGGGCATGCAGTTCGTCAACCAACCGATTCATTTCCAGCCGGGTTTTCTTCTCCAAGATGTCTTCATAAAGCAGGTCGCGAACCGCGGTGAACTCCACATCGACCGGGGCGGTGTACCCCTCGCACAGGAGAATCACGAAGCGGTTAGCCCCTACGTCGATAATTCCGGACAATTCGCCCGGCCTAAGCCGGAAGGCCTCGCGTTCCAAAATCGGTTGCCCCCCGTGTTTTTGAATCGGCGGCACCTCGCCCCGCAAGGCTCGCCCGGCTGGGTCGATGGAATATTCGGCAGCCAGTTGTCCGAAGTATTCCCGGGTGGGATTGCTTCGAGCCATCTCCCAAACTTTTTGTGCCCGGCGAAGATCATCCAGCACGATTGCCAGGCATCGAACGCGGGGACCATAATTGGCCTCGAATCCCTTCTGCAAATCCTCATCGGTGACCGTCACCCGATCCCGCACCAACTTCCGCAAGGCAACCGCCGGCCAAACCACCTCGCTTCGGTAAACCGCTTCGCTGATTCCTTGCTGCTGGGTGTATAGGGCGATCCATTTTTCCAGGTCCGGGCTGCCATCGGGTTTTGGAGGAAGCATCGTCGATGCGGCCCGAGCAATCTCCGCATCCAGATCGCCCTCGGAAATTTCCATCCGCTGCCGCCGACATGCCTGCTCGATGAGCCGGCGGTAGATCATCCCCTCCAAAACCTCCGAACCATGCCGATCCAAACAAACCTCCGCAAGTTCCCGAACAAGAATTTGCTCGCCATTTACCAGTGCAGCAACCCCCGGCATTTTCTGGCTTTGGGCCGAATCATTCCAGACGTTAACCACTTGTGCTTGCTGCTGCAACTGTTGGAACACCGCAGCCCCCACCTCGCGGATCTTGCGGTCGCGAACGATTTCCACAAGCCGCATCTTGACCTGCTCGAATGTCAAATTGGAGGCGGGCAACATTCCTTCGCGTTTGAGAATTAGATATTGGTTGGCCAACGGGATCACTTCGGAAATAGCCCCATCGGGCAGGTTGAAGGCGGCCTCCTCGATTTCCTTCGGACCTAAATGCCGCCGCACCGGTTGGACCAACCCATCGACGCTTGCGCTGGTGGTATCCACAGAATGTTGGCGAGCCAGCACGCCGAATTGAGACGGATCGGCTAGGGCTTGCGATCGGATCCGCCGCGCGGTCTCCAAGTCATTGCAAACAATCAGTCTAACTTTGACCGCCGGACCATACCGGGCTTCATACTCGCGAAGAAGCTCTTCCCGGGTGACCTCCATCTGGCTACCTGCCAATTTCCGCAGGGCGAGGATCGGCCAGATAATATCCTCCGCGTATTGCTGGGGATCGATATTTCGCTCCTCGCGCAGCATCTTGAAAAGTTGTTCCACGGCGAGACTGAAGCGGTTAGCGATATTCTCGATTTCCGCCCGGACCTCCGCTTCCGTAATCACGATGTTTCGTCGGGCACATTCCTGCGCAATCAATCGCTTGTTGACCAGGCTTTCCAGCACCGCTTCGCCGTGTTGGCGAAGGCACTCGCGGGCCAACTCATCGCGGGAGATCTCCTCGCCGTTGACCGTCGCCACCACCTGGGGAATGGCGTGGATTTTCGCGCCAGTCCCGTTGAGGGCAAAGACCCGCTCTCCGGGGGGTGCGTTGCTCCGGGTCTCCGCGCCACGCCTCGGCTGACTGCCTTGCGATGGGTTTTGTGGCGAGGGAGCAACAGGCGACCCTTGCGGAGCCGACACGCCACGAGCTGCTGGCGACGCAGGGGTTGTGTTCCGCGAGCTTCCCACAAAGGGGAGGCGGAGGCCCTGGGCCTCCGCAGCGCGATCCATCCAGACGGATCGTACCCAAAAACAAAGCCCAATTACGCCTAAGGTCGCCCCCAAGGCGATCAATTGAGCGATAAGTTTTCTGGCCGATGACTTCGAGCTACGCACCCAAGGGAACATCCTTGCTTCCTTTCCTGTCCTGCCCAGTTTTCCACAGCCGAGGTCCTCTTCCGTGCCGCTCCGTACCTACGGATTTTGGCCTATCTGCGCCCCACTACGGGTCCGACGTGGATTTGGCTAAATGCCCAACGGGGCGGCGGTACGCATTGGGCTTATCATCGGGTGGCTCGAGGCTGAACTGCTCTACCCCCGCCGATTCGCGTCCCACCGCACTTCGCCGGGATATGCGCGAACCTCGAGCAATAACGCGAAACAGTTTCCAACTGAACCTTTCCAAAAAATGAAACTCTGAAAAACGGTCGACCGGCCTCAGCCAGGGCTAACCCTTTCACTTTGGGGTGAATGAAGAATAGAGAGGTCTGCCTTGCGGGGTCAAGGTCGATTATAGGGCAGACAAACGGGAAGGTGTAGGTAATATGGGTAGCCTGCAATAGGCGGAACGAGTAACGAGGTGCCCACCCGACGAGAACATGAAATAAGAACACGAAATGCACCGCGAGCAGGTTTGCGCCTTCGCAATCTTACGGATCTTATCCGCCTTCTTGTTTCTAATAATGCCCGCCTTCTTGTTTCCAATTAATAATTGTCGAATTCATTCAGTTAGAGCATGTCTTCAAATCAGGTTTTGGCTCCTGTTAGGCGGCGGGACATGAGGCTGATCATACCATATAAATGGATCACCGCTGCCGTCGGCGTCCGCCTCTTTCCCACGGACCGCCGAACCTGGTCCCGAAGGTGGTCATGGACCCGCTGCCATACCCCCTGTTTCCGCCACCGTCAGAAGACAGTGTATACCCTCTTCCACTGGGAAAATCATCGGGCAAGGCACGCCACTGGCAACCGGTTCGAACGACATACAAAATGGCGTTGAGGATCTCTCGCCGATCGATGGGCCTCCTGCCCCGCCCGACAGGCTTGGGAATCCAGCTCCGGAGGATTCGCCATTGCTCATCCGAGAGATCGCTTGGATAAGTCGTCCTCGACATTGGACTCGGATAATTGGTCCTCGACATTGGATACGGCTCCGCCTTCCTTGACTGAGCATCTTCTGAAGGCGGAGTCGTCCATTTTTCCTCTTCTGGTCAATTTCAAGACAGGCTCTTAGATAGGCCCGGAGGGATTCGAACCCCCGACCAAGGGATTATGAGTCCCCTGCTCTCACCGCTGAGCTACGGGCCCCGACCATCAAAGTCAATTGTATCTCCACCATTAAATGAAGTTTGTACCGCGCAAGACGTGTAAAATTTTATAAGGTGCTCTACGTCTTGCAAATCGTATCATTGCCACTCGATCTTATATCTTACGATTGGTACGGCTGTCACTGTTGCCTTACCGCTCGTATTACCGTCATCATTATCTCATCTTACCACGTGTCTTACCACTATTCTTACTGCTTATCTTGCACGCGTATCATTCGCACCGCGCGGTCCCGATCCCGAACCGCGCGAAGTTCCGGCCTACTCCCGCCGCGGTTCCAATCGCAGCACCGCCCCCGTGTCGGCGCTTGTGGCCAAGCGAGTATACCGGGCCAAATACCCCGTGTTGTATCGCGGAGGGCGCGGAGTCCAACGAGCTCGCCGCGCCGCAAGTTCCTCTTCGGATAGGCGAACATTCAGGGTGCGAGCCGGGATATCGATTTCAATAATGTCGCCGGGCTCCAACAAGGCGATAGGACCGCCGGCAGCTGCTTCCGGACTGACATGCCCGATGCAAGCGCCGGAAGTACCTCCCGAAAATCGCCCGTCGGTGATGAGCGCTACCGACTCGCCCAAGCCCACCCCCTGGATAGCACTGGTGGGGCCGAGCATTTCCTGCATACCCGGCCCCCCTCGTGGGCCTTCATAGCGGATCACCACCACGTCGCCGGCTTTCACCTGACCATTCACGATCCCCTCATAGGCTTCGAGTTCCGATTCGAAGATGACGGCCGGACCCGCGTGCCGCAACATCGCGGGTTTTACGCCAGCGGTTTTCACGATCGATCCGCACGGAGCCAGATTTCCATACAGCACGGCAAGGCCCCCTTCCGGCGAATAAGCGTTTTCTACGGTGCGGATGCAATCGTAAGGGTCAAACCCAAGCTCTTCCGTGCCCAATTGCCGGATGGAACGCTTCGAGGTTTCGGTACTCATCGCCGCGGCATGCCGTTGGCCACTCGGCCGCACGGCAGCCAGGTAAAGCACCTCGTCCGAAGCTTGCTCACCGCGGATATCCCACCGGGCAATGTTCTCGCCCAACGTTGCCCCGCTAACCGTAGGACAATCCAAATGAAGCAAGCCCGTTTTACCTCGGACCAATTCGCCGAGGATCGTGTGGATGCCTCCGGCGTTATGCACATCCTCGATGTGATAATGGCTGCTGGGAGCCACCTTGCACAAATTGGGCACCCGACGGCTCAACTGGTCGATACGACCCATGTCGTACTCGATGCCGGCTTCGCGGGCAATGGCCAAGATGTGCAGCACGGTATTCGTGCTTCCGCCCATCGCCATGTCGAGGATCATGGCGTTATCGATCGACTTTTCGGTGACAATTTCCCGCGGCAAAATGCCGTGGCCCTCACCCAGCCGCTCGAAATCCAGGACCATCTTCACGATGCGTTGGGCTGCCCAGCGGAAAAGCTTTTTGCGCTCGGCACTGGTGGCCAGCAAGGTGCCGTTCATCGGCAGGGCCATACCCAGGGCCTCGCACAAACAGTTCATGCTGTTGGCAGTGAACATCCCCGAGCAAGAGCCGCAAGTGGGGCAGGCAGCTCGCTCGATTTCCAGCAGCTCTTCGGCCGAGATTTTCCCCCGTTGCTTGGCCGCCGCTGCGGTAAAGGCGCTAATCAAGTCCACGGTTCGGCCATCGGATGTTTTGCCGGCCTCCATCGGGCCCCCACTGACAAAGATCGTGGGAATATTGCAACGCATGGCGCCCATCAGCATCCCCGGCACGATCTTGTCGCAGTTGGGGATGCAGATCATAGCGTCGAACGCATGGGCCTGAATCATCGTCTCGACGCAGTCGGCAATTAGTTCCCGACTCGGCAACGAGAATTTCATCCCGCTATGGCCCATGGCGATACCGTCATCCACCCCGATGGTATGAAACATGAACGGCACGCCCCCGGCTTCACGGATGCATTGCTTGATGTACTGGCCCACTTGGTCCAAATGCACGTGGCCCGGGATGATATCGACATGGCTACAGCACACCGCGATGAATGGTTTGCGGAAATCGTCGTCTTGAACACCTGTGGCCCGAAGCAAACTGCGGTGAGGAGCCCGGGCATCACCCAGTTTAATGATGTCGGATCGCATTGAAATGACTCACTTTGTTCAAAAGGCCAAAGCTGCTTTGCTGATTCCTCTCCCATTTTTCACAAAAATGTCTAAGTTCTTCCGCCGTTATCCGTGCTCCCCTTACGGGATGCACGCTCTCTTAGTGTTGTTATCCCAAGGCTGCTAAGTGTGTGTAATTTTACGATGGGAACCGCAAAATGCCGATTCCCGCTGCGAAAATCTCAGTTCCACCATGAAAGCAATCGCGAACGGGAGGCGTCGCTCTTTTCTTTGAAACTCCATCCTTCAGCGCGTGCTTGAAACTCCATCGTTTAGCTTGTGATCGTTCTTAAGCTCGTGATCGCTCGCCTTTCCATTTGCGGGGAATTGGCGAATTAATTCACCTTAGCGAATTAATGGAATGCGGTAATTACCTCAATGCGGCAATTACTTCAGTCCGGCAATGCCCCGGACATTGAAGCGCTAACGCCGTGCCGAGCAAATTCAGCGAATCTTATGGCTAGCACATCTTATGCTCTG
>OGCI01001918.1_pt1 | contig 15475 bp, 19 predicted proteins | sample 1570021 | NCBI WGS metagenome assembly OGCI01 (sample SAMN06264664, study PRJEB24512) | hot springs metagenome | isolation source: Hot spring water | place: South Africa: Tshipise | collected 2015-06-21 | reverse complement strand
AAATTTCCTTTCTGATCAAGCAGTTGAAGTTTTGGTCCGCAATTCGGACATGCAATAGGCTGAGCGTGAAATCTTCTGTCAAGTGGGTTTTCGTATTCTTCTTTGCATTCATCACACATAAGAAATATTTTCATTGAAGTATTTGGTCGGTCATAAGGAAGCGATTCAATAATGGAATAACGCGGTCCGCAGTTCGTACAATTTATAAAAGGGTAATGGTATCTTCGATTATTCGGATCAAACATTTCGGCTAAACATTCATCACAAACAGCAATATCAGGTAAAATGATTGCCTCTGGATCACCGAGTGAATCGCTCCCAATAATTTTGAAATCATCATAATTATTCACTTCAAGTCTGATTATTTCAAAAGCGGTAATGTAAGAATGTTTCGGTTTATCCGTTTTCATTCTTTTTACAAATTCATTAAGAAGCAACTCATCACCTTCAATATCGATATGGACTCCTTTGACGGTGTTAGAGATTATTCCTTTCAAGTTCAGCTCGTCGGCGAGCTTGTAAATGAAGGGACGAAAGCCAACTCCCTGAACAGCTCCTTGAATCAATATTTGAAATCGTTGTTTCACTTTTTAATCTGTATTAAAAGCCAATTGCACCAATCTTCAATTCCTTCTGAAGTTTTGCAAGACACTTTAAATATTTTGATTGAAGAATTAATTGAAGTTGCATTATTCTCTATTTCTTTAACAGAAGCGTCAACATAAGGAATCAGATCTGTTTTATTTATTATCAACACAGATGAGTTTCTAAACATTGCCGGATATTTTAATGGTTTGTCATCGCCTTCTGTTGTGCTTAGTAAAACTACTTTCTTATCTTCGCCGAGATCATAACCGGCGGGACAAACAAGATTTCCAACATTTTCAATAATTAAAAGATCTATTTTTTCTTGTTCAATTTTATCAAATGCATCTTTTATAAGTTGTGCATCAAGATGACAAGCTCCATTAGTAATGATCTGAACAACAGGAATATTCAGGCTCCCTATTCTTTTTGCATCGTTATCAGTTTGAACATCACCGACAATTACTGAGATATTTATTTTGTCTTTTAATTGTTCTGCTGTTCTTTCAATTAAACTTGTTTTGCCGGAGCCTGGCGAACTAAGCAGATTGATAACAAAAATTCCTTTTGTCTGAAATTTTTTTCTTAATTCAGAAGCAATCTGATCATTTTTTTCGAGAACTTTTCGTTCAACGATCATTACACTCATTTTTCAGCCGCTTTCGTCTTTAATTGAATTGATGAAATAATTAATTCATCTCCACCAACTACCGAGATAGAATTACTTTTACAAATTGGACAATTGAAGATGAAGTCGTTAGTAGTACTTGATTCGCTGCAATTGTTACATTCGATTTTAATGGGAAGTATTTCTATATTGAGGGATGAATTTTCTAGTGCGGTATTCTCTGTTATAGATTTATAACTAAATAACAGAGATTCTTTGAGAACATTACTCAACAATCCAATCTTTAAATTTATCTTATCAACAAGAGCAAGTTTATCTTGTTCGACACTGCTGTTGACAATTTGAATAATATTCTGGGCAATAGACAGTTCGTGCATAAGAACCTTGATTAATTTATTTATTTGCCAGAATTATTTCGGAAATTTTCCTACACAAAAATAGCAAGACTTTTAAGATTATTGGAAATGTAATTGTTGTTTGATTTGTTAAATCATTTTAGATATATGGTGGAATGCTATAGGAGTTAAGAATCAAAATTCAAAATCGAGAGCTAAAGAAATACAAATCATCGGGCAGATAAAATATTTGAGATAAGAAAATTATACTCAAAAATTTTTTTAATAAACCACTTCTTTTTATAATTTTGATTAAAACGAATAACTTTCATAATGAGTATCAGAATTGGAACTTGCAGTTGGAAATATGATTCCTGGAAAGGAATTGTTTATCCGAATTTAGATAATATTAACTACCTCGAATATTATTCAAAATTATACGACACTGTTGAAATAGATCAATGGTTTTGGTCTTTGTTTGATTCAAAAAAAATTTTGTTACCAAATACAAGCGATGTAATCAGTTACTCCAATTCTGTCCCAGAGAATTTTAAGTTCACTATTAAAATACCAAATAGCATTACTCTTACTCATTTTTATAATAAAGAAAAGAATAGTCCTCTGATACCTAACCCATACTTTCTGAACACCGAATTATTCAACAAATTTATTGATATTCTCGCCCCGATGAAGAACAAAATTGGCTTGTTGATGTTTCAATTCGAATATTTAAATAAGCAAAAACTCAGTGGATTGAACGAGTTCATTGATTTATTTGAAAATTTCTTCAATTCGATTTCGTTTAACTTTAACTTTGGTATTGAAATACGAAATCCAAATTTCTTGAATAAAAACTTCTTTCTTTTTTTGAAGCGAAATAAGTTATCAATGGTATTTCTTCAAGGGTATTATATGCCAAATATCTGGGAAATTTTTTATCAGTTTCAGGATGAATTGGTTAGTCCTTTGGTAATTAGATTGCACGGTAAAGACAGAAGTGGAATTGAAGAAAAATCAAAAGGAAAATGGAATAAGATAATTGAACCGCAGGATGATGAGATATCTAAAATAATTGAGATGATTAAACTGCTTGATGAAAAACAAGTAGATATATATTTAAATGTAAACAATCATTACGAAGGCTCTGCTCCGTTAACGATCAAGAAAATCAAAGCTCTGATGCACAGTTAAATTTCAATTCAAACAATCACCATTTTTAATTACGAGATTTTATTCTTCGATATTTTCAAATTCTTATGAAAAACTCTCTGCTTTATTTATTTTTGCAACGCACCCTTAGCTCAGTTGGTAGAGCAGTAGACTCTTAATCTATTGGTCGGGGGTTCGAGTCCCCCAGGGTGCACACTTCTTAATTCATAATATTGCTTTTTTATTTTCCAAGTCTTTAACTAACTTTCATCACAAATTATTATTAGGGAATTTTATGGCTATAGGTATCAACAAAGTTGTAACTTTAAATTTTACTTTAAGAGACCAGCACGGAAATATTTTGGATAGTACTGAAGGAGAAGAGCCTTTCAGCTTTCTGAGCGGACATCAAAATATTTTACCAAAGCTTGAATCAGAGATTGACTCTATGTTAATCGGTTCAAAAAGAACTATTACTATCAAAGCCGCAGATGCTTATGGTGAATACAAAGATGAAATTGTTCAGGTCGTTGGTAAAGAAGAATTTCCTGAAGATTTTTTTGGAAGTTGGAATGCAATACATAGCTTCCGCTCCCGATGGAACTAAAATGCCTTTCACAATTTCAGAAGTTCGAGATGAAGATATTGTTATAGATTTTAATCATCCACTCGCAGGTAAAGATCTTACATTCGATGTGGAGCTTCTTAACGTTCGGGATGCTACTTCGGAAGAAATATCTCATGGTCATGTTCACGGGGTTGGGGGGCAGAATCATTAGTTTGAGTTCAGGTTCAAGTTCAAGTTCAGGTTCAGGTTCAGGTTCAAGTTTATGGTTTTAGAATCGGGGAATGACTTTAAAGAATTTTCTGAATTAATTAAAAACTTTAATGCAATTTGTTTCTATTTGAGTAAAAACGATTGTAATGTTTGTAAATCTCTCAAACCAAAAATTATTGAAATGATTGAATCGGACTTTCCGACGATCAATTTCTGCTACATCAATATCGAAGAAACAAAAGAAATTTCTGGACAGTTGTCTGTTTTTAGTGTTCCAACTATTATTTTTTATTTTGATGGAAAAGAAACGATCAGAATATCAAGAAATGTTAACTTGCTGGAATTGAAATCCCAAATAGAAAGATTTTATAATTTGTTTTTCAATTGAAGAAATGAAAATATTATACGTTTTGTTATTAGTAATACTAATTCAAGGTTGTAAGGAAATAACAGAACCCGAAAACATTATTTTTAGAGAGATAACAGCTAAAGAAAAGATTGATGATGTCTTATCAAAAGCAAGAAGCGATTTTGCACCCGATGCTAAACTGACTGGCATTTATGGTTGGAACGTCTCTAAAAACGGCAAAATTGATTTAAAGAAAATTGAAAATGCATTTGTTTATATTGTTCAGTCAAATAAACTTCAAAGAAACGAATTTTATGTTCCGGTTTTTGCTGCAAGTCCTCAAAAGTCACCAATCAATTTTGCCAAGATGATTTCATTTGTAAAAGATTCAACTGCTGGAAGAATAATGAATAACATTTTCAGTAAACTTTCAACTATTGCGATTGACCCAAATGCGAATTATAAAGATAGTCCCGCAATTATAGATACTGCATTGAAGCATGGAGGCAATACATTTATCACACAAAATTCTGATTCAAAGATTGATTTATTTCTTCTCCCCAGTAAAACTATTGATACAACTCTTACTATAAACAATTCCGCTGATTGGATTGTTAATTTTTACTCAAGTAATAAATCTTTAGTTCTCTGGATAAATAGTTCAAGTGGAACTGTAACAAAATTATCTGGCAACTAAAATCAATAGTTCTCGGGGAAAATTTTCATGCTTTCTTCAGCAGGAATTTTTATCGTATAAGATTTCCCTTTTTTATTTTCCAACTTTGTATCACGAAGCCAAGGATTAAAATACTTCAATATTTTATAATTAATTCCGATTGAACCCGCATATTCTGTAAAACTTGTAACAGATGAATCTAACCGAACCTCTTTTGTTTTAATCGGCTGATACTTTTCTGATGGCTTCAATTGAAAACCATATTCGTGCGATTTTTCGTGAATTATCTTTAATGCTGCAATTCTGAAAATATATCTGCTTGTTTCAGTATTCAAAAGAAGATTATAATAGTTTTTACTCTGTTGAATATTGCTCCATTTTTCTATTCCGTTGAAACCAGCATTATAAGCTGCAGCAGCCATTGTCCAGCTTCCAAATTTTTCATAAGCTTCTTTCAAATAATCGCACGCTGCCTGAGTTGATTTTTCTACGTGATATCTTTCATCAACTTGTTCATTTATTTCAAGTCCATATTTTTTCCCGGCAGATTCCATAAACTGCCAAAAACCAGTTGCACCGGCAGATGAAATTACGTTTTCCAAATTGCTCTCTGCTAAAGCTAAATATTTAAAGTCATCAGGGATGTTATTCTTCTTTAATATTGGCTCGATTACAGGAAACCATCTTCCTGCTCTTTTCAATCCAAGCAAAGTTGCAGAATGAAGGTAAGTATTTACAATCATCTCTCGCTCTAATCTTTCGTAGATGTCAAAACTCTCGATAGGAATTCTTTCACCAAATAGAGAAATCTCTGGAGGAATGTTCGGAGTTTTTATTTCAAAAAATTTTTCTTCCTTAATTACATTGCTTTTAATCTCTTCACTCTTAAATCCAGAGATAGAAAAGAATACTATTGAAGTAAGAACAACTCCTGCCAACAAGTAAGCTATTCTATTAAATAAATTCTTTTTCATATTCACTCCATTTAAAACTTTTATAAATGTTCAGTACATTTTTATTTTTAATCAATCCGCCATAGCCTTGCAGACCACCCGAATGATAAACAACTATTTTTGACTCATTCGGAAAATAGTTTTTGTTTATTAAATCATAAACAGAGTAGAGTAGTTTTCCAGTATAAATTGGTTCGAGAATCACGTTATGCTTTGAATAAAATTCTTTAATAAAATTTAATAATTCTGAAGTGAACTTTGCATATCCACCAAAATGATAGTCAAGAAAAATCTCATAATTCAAGTTAGAATTTCCTGAAAGTTGCTTGACTTGTTCGTTGAGAAAAGAAGCATTTTTAAGTGCAGCAATACCAATTGCTTTTTGGTTAGATTGCAAAGATGTTGCAATTCCTGTAAGCGTTCCTGCTGTACCGCAAGCAGTCAGAATAAAATTAAAATCAATTTCAATATTTGATACTATTTCCGAGCATCCTTTTACTGCAAGGTTATTACTTCCACCTTCTGGAATGAGAGAATACTCTCCATAAATATTTTCCAATTCTTCCAAAAGCTCTTCAGAATATTTTGCTCTGTACGTGCTTCTTGAGATATAGTGTATTTTACTTCCATTTTGTTTTACAAACTTTAATGTGGGGTTTAATTCCGGGTATTCTTCTCCACGAATAACAACTATTCCTTCAAATCCGAAAAGTTTGCAGGCATAAGAAAATGCAGAAATGTGATTTGAGTAAGCTCCACCGAAAGTTAGCAGTTGATTAAAATTTTTCTCTGCAGCTTCGATAAGATTGTATTTCAGTTTGAACCACTTATTGCCATTGATGAATGGATGAAGAAGATCATCTCGTTTTATGAAAAGTTGAATATTTTTTTCTTTGAGGAATTCATCTTCTATTTTTTGTAATGGAGTCTTTTTATTTGAATCGAAGAAGTTCTTAATTAGAGAGAGCTTAGACTTCTCTTCCATTACGCTTCATAATTTCTGTCCATTCTTCTAAGCTGAGTTGTTCAGATTCTTCAATCAACATAATTGGTATGTCGTCTTCAATTCTATATCTTCTTCTTGTGGCTTTGTCTGTTGAAATTAGAAAATTGCCTTCAAGTATTAAATCAGCTTTTGATTCAGGACAACAAAGTACTTCAAGTAATTCTTTACTAATCATATTTGTTAAAATTCTAAGTTTGTTGAAATTCCAATTCTATGTAAAGCACCAATCAGACCGTAAGAAGAATAAGCATAATCAAACTGATATGAAGAAACAGTTGCTCCAATTCCAAAATTAAATCCGGCAATTCCTGCAGTTGTTCCTATTTTCAAATCACTTCGTTTCTGATTATCATAACCTAATCGCAGCTTCAAAACCTTGCTCAAAGTCAGCTCGGCTCCGAAATTAAAACTCTTAAATCTCTTACTAAAAGATTCTTTGTTATCATTGAGACGATGAAAATCCAAAGATAATCGAACAGGAATTCGTTCTAATCTTTTTGAAATTCCAAGCACAATATCTAATGGAAGCTCTTCTTTAGTTGAATAATAAGACGAAATCTGAGTACCGAGATTCAAAATAGAAAAACCAATACTCAACATCTCTTCAGGGAAAGAATAATTCAAACCCAAATCCACTGCAACGGCAGATGAAGAGCGATCGGCAATTTTAGAATAAATAATTTTTGCATTTGCTCCGTAGAAAAAATTTTCATCGAGTTTATTTGAATAACCAATAATTGTCGCCAGTTCACCTGCACCAAACTCACCATTTCGGTTTCCAAATTCATCTGCCTGTTCAAACGTGCCGTAATTAATATATTTAACAGCAGCTCCGAATCTTCCAATATTTTCAAGTTCAGTAGAGAATGACAAACTCGCCAGATTTATGTCAAGCAGATGTTTAACAAATGAAAAAGAAATCGGATTACCTGTCAAATATCCTATTCCAGATGGATTATAAAAAATTACATCTGCATCGTCAGTAACGGATACAAAACTTCCACCAAGTGCTGATGCTCTTGCTGATGGATCGATTCGTAAAAACTCATAAGTGTTTTGTGAAAACAAATTTGCAGAAGCATAAATAAAAAATATGGAAACAAATAATTGTTTTAATTTCATTATTACCTCATAATTACAAACGATAAATAAACAGTAACGATAAAATAGGCAACACCAAAGTTTTGCAACTCATCGTTAATTTAATATTTAGGAACAACTCCAAGATTATAAAATACAAAAGACCATACATCTGTAATCTCTTCAATTACTTTTGAAGTCGGTTTACCAGCACCGTGTCCTGCTTTTGTTTCAATTCTGATCAAAACAGGATTATCTCCTTTATACTTTTCTTGCAAGGTTGCAATGTACTTAAATGAATGAGCCGGAACCACTCTGTCATCGTGATCTGCAGTTGTAACAAGTGTTGCAGGATAATTCAGCTCTTCTTTAATATTATGAAGAGGAGAATATTCGTAAAGATATTTAAACTGCTCGGGATTATCGCTTGAGCCATATTCAACAACCCAGTAATAACCGATTGTGAATTTGTGGAATCTCAGCATATCCATAACACCGACAGCGGGCAAAGCAACTTTGAACAAATCAGGTCTCTGATTGATTACTGCTCCGATTAAAAGTCCACCATTTGAGCCACCGGCAATAGCAAGTTTATTTGGATTAGTATATCCTTCTTTAATCAGATATTCTGCTGCAGCGATAAAGTCATCAAACACATTTTGTTTTTTATCAAGCATTCCTGCACGATGCCATTCTTCTCCATACTCTCCCCCACCTCTGATATTTGCCAAAGCAAAGACACCATTATTCTCCAATAGCATTAATCTTGAAGTGCTGAATGAAGGTAACATACTTGCATTAAATCCGCCATAAGCATAAAGATAAGTTGGATTATTTCCATCAAGTTTCAAATCTCTTTTATGAACAATGAACATCGGTATCTTTGTACCATCTTTGCTTGGATAGAAAACTTGTTTTGTTACATAATTTTCAAAATCAAATTTGAGTTCAATCTGTCGAAAGAGTTCTGATTTTTTTGTATTCACGTCAAATTTATAAATCGTTCCGGGCGAAGTAAAAGATGTGAAAGTATAAAATGCAATATTGTCATCTCTCTTTCCTGAAAAACTTACAGTCCCAAGTCCGGGTAATTCGATTTCACCTTCGGGTTTTCCATTCAAATCAAATATATAAACGTGATGTGCTACATCTTGTAAATAAGTTGCGACCAACTTCCCGCCAATAATTCTGACTGATTGTAAAACATCTTTCTTTTCGGGAAGAATGTCAATCCAATTTTGTTTTGCCGGATTTTTGGGATCAATCAAAATTACTTTATAATTAGGTGCATTGAAATCTGTTCTGACAAGTAATTTATCTCCGACATTATCAATTACACCATAGTTATTTGTGAAGTCATCAACAATTGAAATGAATTTAGCATTCTCTTCTGATAAATCTTTCACCATAAAAGCATTTTTGCTTGTTCCTTCAGTTTGATAGATAATTAAAAATCTTTCATCATCAGTTGTCTGCGCACTGAAACCACGTTTTGGTTTCGAGGGATCTTCATACACAAGGACATCTTCTTCTTGCTTCGTTCCGATTTTATGGTAATAAACTTTACTGAATTCGTTTTTAGAAGAAAGTTCGGAACCTTGTGGTTCTGGATAACGGCTGTAATAAAATCCATCTCCTTTCCAAGCAGCTCCTGAAAATTTTATCCATTTCAGATGATCAGATAATAATTCTTTTGAATCAGCATTCATCACAAAAAATTCGTTCCAGTCAGAACCGCCGGATGAAACTCCATAAACGAGATATTTTCCATTATCACTAAATGAAAGTGTTGTCAATGATTTTGTTCCATCTTCGGAAAATTTGTTCGGATCTAAAAAAACTTCTTCATCAGCATCCAAATTATTTTTCACATAAAGAACGCTTTGATTTTGTAAACCATCATTCTTAAAGAAATAATATTTTTCACCCGCTTTGAACGGAGCACCATATTTAGGATAATTTAATATTTCTGTGAATCTCTCTTTAATTTTATTGCGGAAAGGAATTTTGTCCAGATAATCAAAAGTAACTTTGTTCTGTTCGTTGACCCAAGATTTTGTTTCTTCAGAATTGTCATCTTCAAGCCATCTATAAGGATCGGCAACTTTCACTCCGTGATAATCATCTACAACGCTTACTTTTTTAGTTTCCGGATATTTAATTTGAGCAAATCCAACAAAACTAAAAACTAAAACAAAAAGAAATAATTTGTTTCTCATTCTAACTCCTTAATTAAACTAAAACAAAAATAAGTCATTTAATTTTTTTTACAATCTTTATGTAATAGTGCGTTGTTTGAAAAAAGAAATGCGTGACATTATTCATATATTACTCTATGTTTGATTCAGTTAAGTAATATTACTTTTATGTAGATTTTCCATTTACAACACCACCAAATTCGTTTCTCAATAACTTCAAGGAATTGAAATGAACCTTAAATATATAATCATAATTCAGATTCTTATTTTAAGTTTTGTCTCCTATGCTCAAAAAGCAGGAGCAGAGCTTTTGGGAGCATTCAAATACGAAGATTTCAAAACACCTGAATCTGTGGTACTTCTTGTCATAAAGATTTTTATCAGCAAGGAAACAAGCAATGATGTCTTAATCATACACTCATCATTGGAATGAGATTGAATATTTTGAATTAGCTGTTCCGCACGCCGAAAAAGATGAGAAAGTTGCAGAAGTTAAATCAGGCTGTAATGGATGCCACGCTTTTCTATCATTCGCAGCCGGAGATGTTCTTCCACCGAGACCAGAATTTAATTCGCGTGCTAATGAAGGAGTATCTTGCGAAGTTTGCCGTTCAAACTAAGGATTCAAAGGAGTTGTTCAATACAACTTCAATTATATTCTGAATCCCGGAAAAACTAAATTCGAGATAAGAGGGGTTGTCAGTTCACCTGAACATTGGATTGGTATCTGAGTACTCTCATAACTTTACGGAAAAGTTTGGAAAGTTTAGTTTAGGATTTGTCTAAGCTTTTTAGCGGATTCTCAAAGGCGGGTTTTAGCTCGACTTGATAATCAATATAAACTCAATCAACAACAAAAGTTAAATACTCTTCGAAGAATTGCCTGCTGAAATTCGGGTCAACTGAAATCCAGAAAAGTAAATTCTTATGTGAAAAAACATAATGAATTTGTCCCATCCCCACACAGCTATAAACATTTTTATTGTTTATTGTCTCATATTTTCCATTTACGAAGACAGAATTTTCAGGAGAAATTTTCACAGTCATTTTTCTAAAATCATCATCAGCTTTTTCTGCGGAATTGTAGTAAGTGATGTAAACAGCAGCATTTCCAACTGCCCCGGTATAAAATCCAATCTCATTCTTCTCAGTTGCAACATTTTGAAAATGTAATCTGTCAACAAAATCTTTTGCTTCATTTCCTATTAATTTTTTGTTCAACTTCATTCCCCAAAATTCTTCCGGCAAATAATTTTTATGAGTAGAACAGTAATTAAAAACAATTAAACTGATAATAAAAATTAGAAACTTTTTCATACCTGAAAGAAATTAAGATTAAAAATTGAATTCATTACTGATCAAAATTTAATAATTAAATAAGTTTAATTTCATCACCAACTTTCACCTTTCCTGTGTTAAATGAAATTAGATTCATTCCAAACATTACTTCATTACCAAACTTACGGAATGTTGAAAGAGTTTTGAGCGGCTCCTGATTACGTATCGCTGTCTCCTGATCTGTAGTTGTGATAACACATCTTGCACAAGGTTTGACAGCTTTGAAGTGCAATTCTCCAATCAGAAAATCTTTCCAATTATCTTCTTCGAATGGTTCTCCTCCTGTAAAAACGAAATTGGTCCGGAAACGATTCATAGGAACAGGCTCCTCCAATCTACTGTTTAATTCATCAAGTGAAGATTGTCCGATAATTAAAAACGGATAGCCATCTGCAAAACTTACTGTATGATAATCATTAACATACTTTCTTTTAGGATCAACAATTCTTTTTGCTTCATCGGGCATATAAACTAAATGACATTTTATTCCAATTAAATCAGAAAAAAAATCATCCGCTTCTTTTGATACGATTATTGATTCACAAACATCATCCCAGATCATAACTTTAATTTTTTTATCATTATTAAAATGTTTTTCAGCTAAAGGAAGAGTAATTGATTGATTCTTAGGTGACTGATATACTATCAACTGCTCATTTTGAATTTTAGTTTTTAACAAAGCCATTTGTGGAAAATCACGTTGAGTCATAAAGGTTCCTTGTTCATCAACAAGCATCATTCTTCTATCAAACTTTAAACCTCGATCCTCTACTTCGGATTCTGATAATGAAATGCCACCAAGTGATTTGATTGGATAAATAAAAATTTCTGACAAAATATTTTTTTTCATTTTAATCTTTCAGTATTTTTTTTGCTAATTGATAAACCTGTTCAATGCTGATATCTTCAATTTTTCCTGAATTTGATTTAATGAAATATGATTTTTCATATTCCGGGCACCATTCTTTCGGATCTGTTGGACCAAATAATGAAATCATTTTAGCCCTGCCAAAACCAGCTATATGCATACTTCCTGTATCATTAGTGATATAAAGACTTACTAAGCTTAGAATAGCTGATTGCTGTCTAATAGAAACATTATTTTCTAATAGACTAAACGAAACATTACTGTTATGCATTTTTTCTGATAATTCATCAATAATTGGTTTATCTATCTTTCCAGTAGTAAATAAAACAGAAATATCAAACTCAGCTTTGAGTTTAAGAATTAGCTCAAAAAAGTAATTAGTTGGCCAGATATTCTGTTTTTTCCCTGCTCCCGGATGAAACGCAATTATTCTTTTCGAATTATCTATAAAGAGTTTACTAAGATGATTTTTTGCAATAGAGATTTCATCTTGAGTAAATTCAAATTTTATGTCTTTTAATTCTTCATCAAATAAATCAAAACCTGCAATTCTTGCTATCTCAAGATTTCTTATTTGTTGGTGTTTCCCTTTCCAATTAAAATCAGATTTAAGATTTAGAAGGTATGACGATTTATTTTTAACACCATTAATTGAATTGACGCCTATTCTTTTACTTGCGCCGGAAAGAAAATTTACAAGATGAGATGTGCGTGATAATGCAATAGTTGAAGGCACAAAACCATAATCATATTTTCTTTCACGGATTTGTGTGAAAAAGTTCAGGATGGCTTTTAGGGAAGATTTATCATAAACAATTACTCTGTCTATGTATGGGTTGATATCAAAGTAAGGAATATCATAATTGGTTTTTGCTGCAACCAGAGTAATGTGTGAGTTAGGATATTTTTTCTTTATTGCTTTATAAAGACTAAGCGAGCACAACATATCGCCAATCTGATTATGCTGGCGAACTACAAGGATATTCACAACCTTTAAATTGAAATTTTATTCTCTTTGATGAATTCTGATTTTATCTGGCTCTACGATCCAAGTATTATTTATTGGTTCTTCTCTCTTAAGATATTCTAAGAAATTATGAATCATTTTTTCAATTAAGTTCAGATTAATTTTCCCTTTTAATCTAAGTACAATTATACCATATGTATCAATAGGGTCAAATCTTATAACATCAGCAAAATCTTTATCTAATGTAATCAAACATCTTTTTTCAAGTTTTACAAGGTTGTAAAGGTGATTATCTGAACAACCAAGAATATTTTGATCAAAGACATTAAGAACATCAAAACCATTATCCTCAAAAATTTTCTTTATAGATTTTCCTAAGTTTTCATCCAACTTGATCTTCATAGTTGAGCTAGTCTTTAATTTCAACGAATCTTTCGCGAGTTATCTCTGCGGCATAAGCTATGCATGCTCGAATATCTTCTTCAGAAATATAAGGATATTCTTCAAGAATTTTTTTTGAATCGTAGCCACTTGCCAGTAGGTCAAGTATAAGAGAAACCCATATTCTTGTTCCTTTAATACAAGGTTTGCCGAAACAAACATCTGGCTTTATTTCGATTCTTTCTAACAAAGGATTCATAAATAGCTCTCCATTTTATTATGACTATTTTCTTGTTTTATCAATCCACTTTGCTAAATCTTTTGCAAAGTATGTTAAGAACATATCTGCACCAGCTCTTTTGATTGCGAATGCAGATTCAACCATCACACGTTCTTCATCAATCCAGCCGTTTGCGCCAGCTGCTTTTATCATAGAGTATTCACCACTTACCTGATAAGCTGCAGTTGGCATTCCAAATCTTTGTTTGACTTCTCTTATAACATCAAGATAAGGACCTGCAGGTTTAACCATTACAATATCAGCACCTTCTTTTATGTCTTCTTCTATTTCTCTTAATGCTTCGTTAATATTTCCAATATCCATTTGATGAGATCTTCTGTCACCAAAAGCTGGAGTTGATTCAGCGGCATCTCGGAAAGGTCCATAAAAGCCACTAGCGTACTTAGCGGCATAACTCATAATCGGTATTTTATTAAATCCGTTATCGTCAAGAATTTTTCTTATTGCTGCAACTCTTCCATCCATCATATCAGATGGTGCAATCATATCTGCACCTGCCTGTGCGTGTGTCAGAGCTTCTTTTGCGAGAAGTTCAATCGTTTCATCATTTAAAATCTCTTCACCGTGTAAAACTCCGCAATGTCCGTGAGAAGTGTATTCGCACATACAAACATCTGTTATTACAACAAGATCATTTACTTCTTTTTTAATAGCCCTGACAGCTCTCTGAATAATCCCATTGGGATCATAAGCTTCTGAACCCTTTTCATCTTTAAGCTCTGGTATCCCAAAAAGAATTATTGCCGGAATACCTAAATCTCTTACTTCTTTACATTCTTCAACAACAATATCAATAGACATCTGATAAACGCCCGGCATTGATTTAACTGGATTTTTTACTTTACTTCCCGGTACTACAAACAAGGGATAAATCAAATCATTTTTTGTTAATACAGTTTCACGAACCATATCCCTTATTAGAGGATTATAACGTAAACGACGATGACGGATTGTTGGGAAAGTACTCATTACTACTCCTTTTTTGATTTTGCGTTTTTGCGAGAAACCAAATTATTTCAAGCAGAGTCGCAAAGAAATTAAAAATATTTTAAAATTTTCTCGGAAACAATTTCAGCATTTTTAATACAATCCCCTACTGAAATTCCACCTCGGAAATTTCCACTTATAAAAATACCCGGATTCTCCCTTTCAAATTCATCAAAAAATCTTTCGTGTTCAATGTAACCAATGTTGTATTGCGGAATTGCTTTTTCCCAAAATCTGTTTGAAGAATATGCTGGCTCACCTTTGATTTGCATTATTTCTTCAAACTCCATCCTGACTTTTGATAATAGCTCTTCTCTTTCAATGTTAACAAAATCTGGATTCCTCGAACCACCAATGAACAATGTAAATGCAGCGTAATTATCATCACTTCTAAATGGAAAAATTACTGAGCTCCATAATGCTCCGAGAAAAGACTTTTTTTCTTTTTCAGGAATCAGAAATCCAAAACCATCAAGTGGATGTCCGATATCTTCTTTTTTATAAACCAAATAATAAACAAGTACTGGAGGATAATAAATTGAATTACAATGTTCACTGAAATCTTTGTTAAACTTTTCAAAAATATTACTCGCAACAAAACTGGGTACAGTTGAAACAATTACATCAGTTTCAATAGAGTAATCTTCGCCATTTAACTTGTAAACCAATTTATATTTATCATTAGACTTAAATACAGAATAAACATCTGCGTTAAGAATTATTTTATCACCAAAATACTTTGCTATTGCATTCGGTAGTGCAATCATACCAGACTTAAAAGAAATCATCTTTGCAGATTGTTTTGATTTTTCTGCCCGCTGTCTTCTTTTTTTGATGCTTCTTATTGTGCCAATAATCAATCCACCATATTCTTCTTCAAGAGCATAAAGTTTAGG
>OGCI01001916.1_pt1 | contig 15484 bp, 11 predicted proteins | sample 1570021 | NCBI WGS metagenome assembly OGCI01 (sample SAMN06264664, study PRJEB24512) | hot springs metagenome | isolation source: Hot spring water | place: South Africa: Tshipise | collected 2015-06-21 | reverse complement strand
GACAGCATTGCCGCCACCACCGCGCTTGGCAACCGTCCGCGCCAGCACCCGTGGAGAACGCCGGGCCAGGGAACTGCCTTGCCCAGGCACGCTTCACATACCTGACCGTCTCGGTAGAAGAGCGCTACCGGACAGAGAAGCCGATAGTTGCGTAGAGTCACGACCACCGGCACCTGCTCTATCCAGGCTGCATGAATGGCAGCGGGTGACGCCAGTGGAAAAGTATTGTGAATGTGAACTACATCCGGCTTGAACCGCCGGATCATAGCTCGCAGACTACGATAGACTTGATCATTCCATAGTGTTAACGCAGCCTGGCGCGTTGGGAACATGTCTGCAAGGGCACGGTTATGTAGCGTAAATAGTAAAACTTCGTGACCATGATTTCGCAAGGTTCCTGCTTCAGAAGATACACTCTGATCTTCACCACCGGGTTTCTGGTAGTAGGTATGCACAATTACTACTCTCATACAGCTTGCACTCCATTTTGCCGACACCATCGACACAAGACAAACAATAACCATAGCCTCGACCAGGGTATACGCTTGGCTTCAAATGCATCCATAACCTTTTGTACTGCGATCGGGTTAAGACCCGCCATAGTCACCGTTATCTGGTCGGTTAGAGTATCTTTAATTATCTCAAGTATTTCGGGTTTTCTTAACCATTTCTTGAAAGGCAGCATAAAACCTTGCTTTCGACGATAAGTGTACGATTCACCAAGACGTGATCGCAACATATCATACTGGAAAGGTTTATCTGGCGCGCCCTGGCATCGTATCGACCCTGGAATTTTGTAGGCTGTCTCAACAAAAACGTGATCGGTGAAAATCGGGCGCACTTCTAACGAAACAGACATGCTCATCGAGTCGGCGTCTCTGAGGCATCTCTCGCCAAGAAACAATCTCGATGATAGCCGCGAGATGGTAGTTAAATCGTCATCGCTCGGATAGAGTTCTGAAGATATGAAACTGACGAACTCAGATGGCAAACCAAACCAGGATCCTGAATTCATTGTTGTCGCGTCTGCAAAGTCGGGTTGTAAAAGCTGCTGTTGAAGATCCGGAGGAAATTGCAATTGCGTAGCTTGATATGCAGCTATGCTCAACATCTTGCTATCGTTGGGTATTTTCCGCATGATTACTTTAACCAAAGCAAATAATTTGCCCAATCCCGACGCTGATCCTGGCAGGGTTGCTAATATATGGGATAAGCCGGGTTGCAATCTACGAGCAATACTTAGTAGCTTTCTTGCCATCAGCATAGTTCGAAAATGCGGATATCCTCCAAACAGCTCATCACCGCCAATCCCCGAAAGAGCCACAGTGAGACCTGCTTGTTTTGTAGCTCGAGATATGACATACGTATTTACCCCATCAAAGGTGGGCTGATCCATAGCAGCAACACTGTCTTGTATCCATCCAGAGAATAGTTGTCTACTCAATAAGATAGCTTCGTAATGAGCGCCATAGTTATTTGCTACCCGCCGCGCGAAAACACTTTCATCGTAGTCAGCCTCTTCAAAAGCGACTGAAAGAGTTCTTATTTCCCTTTGACAACGAGACGCCAATGCAGTAACGGCTGAAGAATCTAGCCCTCCTGACAGGAAAATTCCCAATGGAACATCGCTGACCAATCGAAGTTTGACAGCCATCTCCAATTCAGTTAATAGCTCAACCAGATTCGCACTGCTCGATTCTTGCCTAGAAGAAGGGAGACGCCAATAGCAGTTTTCCTCTATTGCTCCATCGGATTTTACCCGAATCCAGTGACCAGGAAGCAAGGACCTCACTCCAGCAACTATTGTTTGAGGAGCAACCGTAAAACCATTCCAAAGAAAATTTTTCACAGCATCAGGATTTAATCTGTGGGGCAGTAGACCACTAGCCAGCAAAGCGCGCACCTCTGAAGCGAAGATAAAACCCTGAGATGAAAATCGCGCATAGTATAGCGGTTTTTCGCCAAACCGATCGCGCGCCAAAAATAGCTCTTTACGACCGGCATCCCAAATAGCGAATGCAAACATTCCCCGAAACAATTGGAGACAATGCGAACCCCAGTGCTTATACGCTTTTAAAGCCACTTCTGTGTCCGTGGAAGAACAAAATGTTTCGCCAAGTGCCTCCAACTTACTCCGAAGCTCCCGAAAGTTGTAGATCTCACCGTTGAAAACAATAATATTTCCTGTTGTCTCATCGATCATAGGCATGTGCCCGGCTGGAGAAAGATCAATAATTGCAAGCCGCACTGCTCCAAACACTGCGCATCGGCTATATGCTTGGATTTTTTCTAAACCGGTATCGTCTGGACCTCGATGCGACATTGCCTGAAGCATCTTCCTGACTATTTCTAAGTCAACTTCAGAAGCTACAATCCCAGCTATCCCACACATAGTTCCTCCAATATCTCTGCCAGCCGGTTACGAAAGTGCTCATGCAGATATTGTTGCCTGACCGTATCGCGGCCCGCTAATCCAAGCCTGCGCGCGTCTTCAGGATTATCGAAGAGCCAATTGATCGCTTGCGCAATATCATCAATCGATTCAGGGTCAACAACAAGGCCATTCTCGCGATGCGTCACCAATTCTGCCCCAGCATCGTCTTTTCCAACAATTATTGGAACGCCATGGATCCAGGCTTCCAGATATACGATACCAAATCCTTCTTGCTTAGACGGCATAACAAACGCATCAGCCCTGCGATACAAATCGATGAGATCCCAATCTGGAATACGGCCCGTAAAAGTAACGTGTTCGCGTACACCGCAGGCTATTGCCAGCTCCTCTAACTCGCGTTTCAGCGGCCCATCACCCACAATAACGTAGTGCGCTAGCGGAAACCGGTGACAAATGTTCGATAGTGCCCGAATAACCTGATCGATCCCTTTCTTTCGACTGTGATCGTCCAGGCGAGCAACTGTAAGCATAATGTGGTCGCTTTGACGGTCTAATGGTGCATTCATCTGGCTCGTCTCGGGAATATCGATCGCATTTGGCAATATACGGTATCTATCGAGGCCAAGCCTGTATACCTGATCCATACGATCTCGCGTTGTTCGGCTTACAGGAATAATCCGATCAAAACTTCGCCGGACTATTAAACGTTCCAACATTGAAACATCTCGAAATGGAAGGCTCCAAACCTCGTAGCCATGCACGAATAATGCCTGTTTCCCCTTCGATCGCAACCAGCGACCGAGCGCGGCTAGTGGCGCGAGCAGGACATGACCAAATAGAACGATGTCAGGATCAAAAGAGGTTACTTGTTCAATATATTTGAGTGTCGTCCAGATTTTACGTCGCCGACCAGGGAAGTGAAGGGTAAGCGCTGCCCTGGTATCCTCTGCGCGATCCCAAAGCGCTATTGTGCGAACTTCGCAACCGAGTTCAGTAAGAGCGCGCACCACACGCTGGTTAAAACGCTGTATTCCTCCTAGATGAGCCGGGTTATACAACTCCAGTGACACAAACAGAACCTTCATGCTTTCCTCGCCCGAATAAGTAGATTCTTTGTCGGAATCCGGGGTCGACTAGAATCCTCAGCCAGAAAGATCAATCGATGGATCAGTCGCAAGTAATATTCACGAGTGAATCCCAATAGCGTAGTTGCATTCCAGGAAGGCCGGATTTCCACATCTTGATCTTGAAAACCGGCCACCATCATAAGATCGCGCGCCGATTTTTCGGTCAGGCCAAACTCGTGGGAAAGGTCATTGAAGCGACAGTAATAACCGAAGACACATCCCATATTCGGAGTCTGAATAATTAGAAAGCCTCCTGGATGCAAACAGCGACGCGCATCCGCTAGAAATGAAGCAGCGCGTCCTTTTGGCAAATGTTCCAGCAAATCGAGCGCAAAAATAACGTCAAAGCGTTCGTCCGGATATCGTTCGCCAAGGCGAAGCGCGTCAGCCTGCTCCACGAAATGGAGACCTATTTGGTGACAAATCGCCACGTTCTCAGGAGAAATATCAAAGCCAGCCAGATTGGCATATCCGCGCTCGCGCAGAAAAGCCAGTAGCGATCCCTCTCCGCAGCCAATATCAAGTATCGATGCATTCGGATCTGGCGGCAACCATGAGGACAGAATTCTGTTCAGTGACTGAAAGATCACCCTGCGCATTCTTGGGTCTTGTACAGTAGGGCGACGCGTGTATGCGTTGTAGCGTTCGAATAATCGGGTAACTGTATCACTTTTTTCCATCATGCTCTCCTTTCAATAGTGAGTTAAGATGGTGAGGAACATATAAGCAAACCAACAGAACTTATGCACTACCCTAACTATCCACTGGTTTGTTCAGCATGTAACATCCTTCTCAGTTATACCTTCTATAACCTTCTTTACTGAGGACTTGCTTCCATATATCAACATGATCTATTGCCACTCGCTCCATTGAAAAACGTTCCTGCACTCGAGCAAGACCATATGCACGGACAGCGTTCCAATATCCGTTACTCTCAGTTGAGGAAAGAATAAGTTTCTCTAGAATAGATGCCAGGGCTGCAGCATCACCCTCTGGAAAGATCAGGTCATTTCTACCAATAACCTCAGGGATAGCACCACAGTCCGAGCCAACAACAGGGACGCCACATGCCATAGCCTCGATGATTACGCGACCAAATTGCTCCTTCCAACGAGGAACGCTACGGGAAGGGAGCGCCAGAACGTGCAGACGCCGCATAAACTCTGGAACCTGGCTATGCGCTAAAGCAGGCAAAAATTCAACATAATCGAAAATTCCAAGGTTACGACAATGGTACGCTAATTGCTCCTGTTCCGGTCCGGTTCCACATATCAGCAATTTTATGTTGTAATTTTTCGATCGTAAAACATTTAGAGCTTCGATTAAAACATCAACTCCTTTCTCTTTAACCAACCTTCCTGCGAAGCCAGCAACGAAAGGTTCCGGCTTGGGAGAAACTTCACCTGGTTGAAACAGCAGAGTATCTACACCAAACTGCGGTAGAACGGATACCGGACCTTTATAACCCCACTGCCGTATCAATGCAATTGCCCCACTACTCCCACCGATAAACATTGACATCATTCGTAGAACCATTGAAACGCTCCACTGGCGAAACCCAAGAGGTCGATCTACATTTTCCCAACCAAATACAACTATTGGCAGATTGTAAAGCCGCGCAAAGATAGAAAGCTGTAGAGCCGATAAAGCAAAAACTTCCTGCTCAATATGCACAAGCTGAGGTTGAAAGCTATCGAACACACGACGAAGAAAAGATGTTGGATAAAGGTAAGCTCCAGCACGCCCTTCAAACAATACTGTACTCGTATATTGTTGGAAAGATGAAAAGTATGGCCGGTAGACGAAACGTTTTCTCCAGCTACCCTCGCGCCAACTTTTCGGCGCAATCAATCCAACTTTAACCTCCTTCAAAGCAGACAGACAGTCCAATTTTTTTTGATTGACATCGACCATGTAACTATGACCAATAACAATCACTCGCATGTTATCCTCGCCACTTCACAGTATTCCTGAAGAAATTGTATGATTTGTGAGAAAAAAACATGACTGAGGAGCCTAAACTACACATCTGTTCTGATGCTCAGATGCTATCGTATCCAGAATAATCTGCGCAGTTCGTTTCCATGAAAACAGCTTCTGAACTCTTTCACGTCCAGCCAAACCCATTTCATAAGCCCGCTGCGGCGCTCGAATGAGCGATAGGATCGCATTAGATAAAGCGGGAATATCACCAGGCAAAACCAATAGGCCAGTTCTACCATTTTCTACAACTTCTGGAATAGCAGAAGTCTTGCAACTAATAACCGGTAAACCAGCAGCCTGCGCCTCAGCAATTGCAAGGCCAAATGACTCATAATGAGATGGCAGCACAGCCATTTGCGCATATTCCAATTCTTGCCTGAGACCCCTGTGATCAAGAGTTCCCAGCAACCGTAACTTGCTGTCCAAACTCAATGTGCGAGCGAGAGCAAGAACTGCTTTTTCACCACCCCACCCTGCGACTCGCAATTGCCAGTTCAGATCTGCCGGTAATAGTGCTAGCGCGTGCAGAAGATCAAAAATACCTTTGTGTGGACTAAGCGATCCGAAAAACAAAAGCCTTTCAATAGTTTGTTCTTGAGTTCTAGAAATTGTGAAGAAATTCGGATTCACTCCCCAGTAAGCAACCTTTACTCGATTGTCTGACAGCCCAAGCAGACATGTTAGCTCCTTTTTCGTAAATTCAGACAGGGCAAACACCATGTTTGCCAGTAGCAAAGGGCGTTTCCTGAACCACCAATCCACGATCGTGTGTCCTAAACTCTTTTTCCGGGAAAACCAATTACGATATGATGGGAAAGCAGCTATCATTCCGAAAGGAATGCCAGCATGGCGAAGAAAGTCTGGAAGAAAAGCAACTTCATGCCACCAACCGATAACTGACGAAACATCATATTTATAGATAAGTTCTCTGACTACCCGAAAAACCCCTATGCTATCAAGTACAGAGTGCAGCTTGCTAGGTTTCGCATGTCTCACTGCCACTGGAAGATCGCTAGGCACTTTTGATTGTCTTACTGGAACCAGGATCACCTGAACACCTAATTCATATAGATGCTGGGCGATCTGTAACAGACCTACAGTTCCACCACCGGGAGTCTGCAAAGAATAGTGATAGGTCATTATTATTCTCACATTACTTCTCCTAACATTACATGAAAGATTTTAACATTCAGCTATTTGTATAACGATCCACATCCGAACAATCATATTTTGGAAACCATTTTTTATACATCAAATAATTGACGATAGCTGCAGAAAGGTACGGAATAATCATTGCAACCGCCGCTCCGATTAAGCCAAAAGCAGAAGTAAGAGAAATAGAGAATATAAAACCTAAACCACCAGAGATAGAAGTAGATATGAGGTAATGTTCCGGACGTTGGATAGCGCGAAGTACTAAAGAGAATCCCAGAGTCACTGCAGAGAAGACCGGAATTAATCCTAAAACACCGGAAAGTCCCATATACTCAGTATATCTTCCTCCATAAACAATTATGTCTAATTCATTAGCAAAAAGAACCAAACCAAGTAGATATATCCCAGTAAAGATAGCTAAAACGCCCATCACTGAAAAGCTACGACTCCGCACTGACTCCAAATCACCACGACCAAAATCATTTGCGATCACTGGTAGTACAAGAACAGAAATAGCGCTAATGATATGAGTAGCAGGAAAGGTAAGAATAGATATGGCGCGAATTGCGCCGGCAGCATCAAGGCCAATTAACATAGCCAATACTATTGATTGTACATGGTACACTCCTATTGAGAAAACTGAACTCAAGACAATCCACCAACTGTATGAGAGATGTGCTATCGCAACTTCTCGCAGGAGTGTAGTAGAAGGAATAACAAGGATTCTCGTCTGTAGAAGAAAAGTGAAAGCTGACATCATCCCAGCAATAACTTGACAGACCCAGGCTGTAGGGGTTGAAAGGTGGCCTATTGTCAGAAGTACCATGACGGAGATGATGAGTACAATGAAATAGGTCAAACTCACGCTGGCAGAAAGACCCTGACGACCAATCGTGTAGCCTGCTCGACGAGCAAACCAAACGAATAAAATGACTGGCATTGATATGCCTGCAACTAACATACCATTTTGTAGGGAGCTCTGCGGAAACAAGAATCTCGATATCAGAAATAAAACTAAGCCAAAGAACATTGTGATAAGTAAATGAATCAACACAAGTGCACTAAGGTAGCCACCAAAGTTCCTTCCGTATTTTGATGGACCTATAATCATCATAGGTTCCAGTACAAATGCATCGTAAAAACTGGTCAGAATTAAAAACACTGCTGTGATTGTAGCAAAAGCGCCATACTCTGTCACATTAGTCCAACGAGCAAGACATATATTTAAAATAAGATTTGCTCCCGAAAAAAGCGCCTGATCAATCAACGCAAAACCTACTCTCAGAGACCACCTTTGTAACATATTTCTACTGCTTTGCAGAAGTAAAATCATAAACTATCCGAGAATTATGGACAATTGCTTGTTCGTGATAATTTTGTTCGTGACAACTACCGTCTCATTATAACATATACTAGTTCGCTGTTCAACACCAACACCAAACCAGGATCAGGGCAATAGTACCCCTATACATAAAGTGACTAAGATCAAGCAACCCTAAATTGCTCCTGGAAACAACAATGCGCTTGCGCAGGGATGGTATATGATATAATACAAGTCGATTATGCAGTGCTCGTGCTACTTTCGTTCTGACATGATATGATATTGAGACTCGGAAAAGCACACAGCCATGAAGATGAAGATAAAACTTCGGTCAATAGAACTCGCGTGGCATTTCATCTCAGTAACTATCCTGTCCAGTGCTTTCTTCGCGGCAGCCCGTCTTACTGAGCTGGGAAAAATGGACGCTGGCGAGCGCGACTTCAGTCTACAGATTCTAGCACTGATTGGATTCTCACCTTCTCTGCTCACTATATTTCATCTACGACGAATTGTCAAGACTATTAACTATTCCTGGCCACTGTTTCTACTGATTTGCCTGTCGTTCGTCTCAGCAGCCTGGTCAGACATACCAATGACAACTCTTCAACGAAGCGTAGCAGTCACAATTGCGTCACTATACGGCATATTGCTGGCGACACGATACTCCTTTGACACAGTAATACGATTACTTAGCTGGATGTTCGTCATAGTTACCACCAGCAGTTTTATCGCTGTCCTGGCTGGCGCAGATTGGGCATTAGAAATTCGGGATGAAAGGATGTATACAGGTATTGCTACTTCGGTAGAAGCCTGGAAAGGTGTTACCGCTGGCAGAGACAGTCTTGGATACGTCACTGGACTGACTACAATTGTAGCGTTAACTTACATGCTCTTCATGAAAAGAAACACCACAAACAAAATACTTCTGGGATGCATTCTTTGCTGCTCGATCGCTACATTGGTTGGAACAACATACGTTACGGCCATAATTTCAGTAATTATTGCTGTTTTGTATCTCGTCGTTCTGAAGATGAACATGCTGTTGCGTGGAAGCTCAGTACTAAAATTTTCATTAGTATCGTTTATTCTTATTCTAATTACCGCTGTTGCTGTACTATTCTATATTCCAGTTCTAGAGCTGCTTGGTCGCGATTCGACCTTCACTGGAAGAACTCTGCTGTGGGAAAATCTTCTAAACAATGTCATTAGCCGGAAACCGATTCTTGGTTATGGATTTGGTTCTTTCTGGCAAGGAGGAACAATCTATCAATTCGTCTCCGAAGATTTTAACTGGGCAGGTCAGGCTCATAATGGATATATCCATATGTGGGTAGAGCTAGGAGTCATTGGTCTATTCGTTTTCCTCTTCATGCTGTTCCAGATTAGCGGTATGTTACTGAAATCCGTATTTTCAGATCTTAACAATCTTGACAGCCGAATCTTTGTTATTACTTTCACTGGATCCTTCTTACTGTTCATCTTATCAATCAACACTGCTGATTCCACATTTACCGTTTCAAATGCGAGCGGGAGTGGTTTGCTCTGGGTACTGTTTGTGTATTGTTACACTCTAATCGTTAGCGAGAGATTTTTAGAAGAAAAAAAGAAAGAAATCAATCTCACAGTCAGAGATTGATAGTATCTCATACGTACAATTTGATAATAAATTTTAGCAAATATCTCCCATGTCAACTTCTAATCGAGATAGAATTCAGTCTAACCCGCGTCTAGTACAGGGATTAGAATCCACAGCTACTGTTTTCTATATCGACTAGAGTCTCACGTTCCATCCACAGCTAACTCTAGTTAAGTTGCTGTTATTACACAGACCTCGTGTCAGACAGCACTTAAGAGCCGTCACTATCAAACTGAACCCTGACGATCTCTACCTGGCTAATCGAAGCGTTTCGATCGACAACTGGATCGGCAAAATCGTTGACGAACCAGACGTCAAAACTGACAACAGACTTGGAAAGAGGGATTGTTAGGACGATAGTTTCCCAAGAACGATCGCCCTTGGTCAAAGACACAGAATGCACAGGACGCCCATTGATACCGAACAACATTTCTACCGGTGGAGGATCGTCATTTAATGCAGAAACATGAAATTGGTATAAGCCTGGTTGACGAACCTCAACGATGATAGATCCACGCCCTCCCCACCAAAAGATGGCATCTGCACCACCATGCTGACTATTTAGCAAAGTACCACAATTTGGGTACACCCAACGAAGTTCAAATCCTGGAACGATACTATGCGGTATCCCATCTCCTACCGCATAGTACCTGGTGAATTTCTCCTCAGACTCGCGAAGAAAATCAGGAAGTCCATCTAACAATGATATTGCAGCAATCAAGTGACAAAAGGCCATCTCTTGCGAGTAATGCTCTGGCCAATGTTTAGCTAAATGACTATACAGTTGTAGAGTCTCCTGATAGTGCTCCGACTCTAGTCCCTGCTCAGCCGCCACAATTAAGGCTTCCGGAGAATAGCCTAGTTCTTTTTCAAGCAAATAATCTGGTCGACCCGCATCACGGTAAGCAAAGACCAATTCCCACTTCACCAGAAGACTATTAGGATTTAGATAGCGCGCCCGTTCGAGTACTGTAATCGCCTTTTCTTGTTGCCCGCTGGCGCGGTATGCTCGAGCAAGATAGCGCAGCGTCAGTGGATCATTCGACTCGTGCTCAGCAGCGGGTTGCAAATAGACAATAGCTTCGGCAAGAAGTTCTGGATGTGATGCATCTATACCATCCGCCTGGTCAAGCAGAGATGCCCCTCGATGGATATCGAGAGAGCCACTAAGCGCAATTGCTATTGAGAAAATAATAGTGAGACAAATGAACATCGTAAGTGTCGGTGTCCTTGCTTTTGCCAGCCACAATATCAGAAATCTTTTCGATCTCATGAATCACCTCTATCACTACTACAGTCAGATCGCGACGCGTTCATTTTTTCGAGCAATGTGGAAGTTAAAGTGCCAACCCCAAAAGCAAAAAACGGTACAGCCGGCAGATAATAACGTAAAGTTGGAGTTGGCACCCACACGAGAGTACCTGAAATGGTAATAATCCCATAAACGAGGAACGGCCATGTATCTTTTGAACGCCATATCATTGCCAGAAAACCGGCAAAGTATAGTAATGTTGATATAACTCCCACAACATAGGGCGTTGTGTTACCCAAAGATGCTACACGAATACTATCCCAGATTACCCTGATGAAAAACCAATTTAAGCTCTCAGAAAGCGTTTCAATGTGTATCAATCCCAATTCATCAAGATAGTCTATTATTATGCTACGATGAAATAGCATGAGATAAATTCCTTCCCAGACATTGGGCCAAAGCTGAGGATTGATTGCCAGAAATATCAGTGGTGGCCAGATAATCAACATGCTTGCGAAAAATACAGCATATTTATCCCGCCGAATCCAATAATCCGCTATTGCTACTGCAACTACGCTGATTGCAGTCAAAGCGCCACTCAACTTAGACGCAACCGCTAGCCCAATCACAGTACCAACCAGAGAACCATAGCCGACGGCACTCGCTATTGAGCGGCGACCAAACCTTAGCCACCAGCACTGAATAACGAACGCAATAGTCGAGAAGAAGAGCATATATATATCAATAAGCGCATATCTACCTGCCTCACGCATTGCTTGATGAGCAAAAAGAGCGCTACAGGTAACTAAACCGCCCACCCAATTCCATCGACTAGGCAGAAGAGTGATCATAAGTATAAACATGGAACTAACGGTTACACTGGCAAGTATGGAAGAAAGAATTCTGGCTAAGCGCAGACGATCTCCCAGACATTCTGATAAAACGGTTTTATTCTCATCAGATGACAGCTTGGAATCCCAGTGACATTGCCGTTCTAGCCGGAAACCCTGGCTGCTCAGAAAACTTCCCATAACAAGTTTTGCAGCATTGGGAGTATGCAAACCAAATGTCCCATAAAGTGTTAGCCATTCATCGGTGTCGAAATCACGCTCCACAAAAAATTTTTGAAACGACCATTGACTGACTGTAATCCACGTAGCTTCATCAACGTTCATACCATATTGCCTTACACCAGAATATGCAAAAAAAACTACTAAGCCGATAATGAAGCTGACACTATACATAATAACGCCAAAAGTTTTACTCATACTATCTACCTCTTTTTTTGACATGAATCTATGATTTAGTACCACGACTCAGCCAATACCACAGTCTGAGCTTTAGCAATTCTCTCTCGATCATTATACATGCTCTGCGCGAATTTTACAACTAACAAACACTTATACAAGTTGCTGATAGTCACAAGCTACTAATAGCACCAATCAAGCAATAGCTGTCCTTTGATAGCACAAGCTAGGTTTACCCTGGCACGAAGTAACAGCGTGATATTCGAACATACTTCTTATTTGAGATTGCATACCGCTCTAACGTTACCCGCATTGAACATTAACGCAATTTATGGTATAATGTACTAACTACTCAGTGACATCAGGTCGCGACCAGTCTTAACTATGAAGCCTTCAACCACTATATTGTCTATACCATTTCACAATCAAGACATCTCGGCCGCAGTCTCGTTGGTGCTACACATGCTACAGCAAGAGGACGATCGTGTTACACGGTGCATTAGTGCGACCAGTGCGCATGGTCTGGTCGTTGCGCAGAAAGATCCACATTTTGCCGCTACACTGCAAAGCTTCTTCTTGAATTTGCCAGACGGTCAGCCTATTGTGTGGTTAGGAAGACTAAAAGGCGCAAAAGCGATGCAGCGCTGCTATGGCCCCGATTTTTTTGCTGCTCTGATGCGCGCCACAGCGCACGATAGGACTATTTGCCATTATCTGTGCGGTGGAAAACCTGGAGTAGCTATCGAATTACAACAGGTTTGCGCCAGAAAGTTTGGTAACAAACAGGTGGTCGGAGCTGTTAGTCCGCCATTCCGTCCGTTAGCTGAGCAAGAGTTTCGGGCGCTTGGTGCTGAGATAGATAGAGCTGGCGCTAGCGTTGTTTGGATAGGTATGAGCACGCCCAAACAAGAGCGATTCGCCGTTGAACTTGCCCGATGTACAAACGCTCGCTTCATCATCACCGTAGGTGCTGCATTTGACTTTCATACCGGCCGAGTCAGGCAGGCGCCAGCCTGGATGCAACACGCCGGTCTGGAATGGTTATTCAGGCTGTCGGTCGAACCTAAACGTCTGTATCGCCGGTATATAGAAGTTGTCCCATTATTCCTGATCTATGCCACAAGGGAATTGCTTAACAAGCAATAGGTATTTGTCGATCCAGAAAGACGACCCACAAAAGTAGCTGTAGGAGGTTCGGATGCGCATTCTCGTTACCGGTGCTGGTGGATTTATCGGTGGTCATCTCGTCAAGGATCTCCTTAAACAAGAACACGATGTGGTGGCGGTCGACATTAAGCCTCGAAAGGACTGGTATCAACTATTTCCGGAAGCGCGCAATCTCGTGTTAGATCTTAGAGAAAGAGAGGCGTGCCGACAAGCCATGCAAGGAGTCGATTGGGTGTATAATCTAGCGGCTGACATGGGCGGAATGGGATTCATTGAAAACAATAAAGCACTCTGCATGCTATCGGTTTTGATTAACACCCATCTCTTGCAGAGTGCGGCTGAAATCGGTATTGAGCGGTTCTTTTTTGCGTCATCAGCGTGCGTGTATGCGGCAGATAAACAAACCTCACCCGATAATCCAGGGTTGAAGGAGTCTGATGCATATCCGGCAATGCCAGAAGATGGCTATGGTTGGGAAAAACTCTTCAGTGAGCGTATGTGTCGTCATTTTCGAGAAGATTTTGGCCTGACAACCAGGATTGCGCGGTATCACAACGTCTACGGGCCGCACGGAACCTTTGAAGGCGGGCGTGAGAAGGCGCCAGCAGCAATTTGTCGAAAGGTTATTCACGCAAAACTGAGTGGTCAGCGCGAGATTGAAATTTGGGGTGATGGTCAGCAGACACGTAGTTTCATGTACATAGACGACTGTGTGAAGGGATCTCAGATGATCATGTCGTCAGAAATCGTCGATCCAATCAATCTCGGCAGCGCCGAGATGGTGACAATTAATCAGTTGGTGGATATTGTTGAGGAAATCGCCGGTGTGCGCTTGCGCCGCAGATATAATCTGAATGCTCCACAAGGGGTGCGTGGACGTTCATCAGATAATACCCTGATCAAGCAGCTTCTGCACTGGGAACCTTCTACACCATTGCGCGAAGGTATGGAAAAGACTTATGCATGGATTTACGATCAGATGAAGTGTAGATACTGATACAAAGATCGTATGCGGAAGCAGATATACAAGAGTAACGTGAGTTATGTATAAGCCTGAGAGACTGGCTGGTCAGCACACACAGCATGCAGTAGCAACAATGGGTTCTTCAGCCAATGGCAGGAGGCGATGATCCCACAGACCAAATTGACTCGAACGTTGGGCAGGTTGCGATAGCGCGGGTGACACGCGGCGAGCTAGACTTGCGGTGGTCAAAGATGGTCTCCGCAATAGTCCAACGACAAAATCCCAACCTGTTCGCTCGCAGCATCAGACGACCCGCCTAGTGTGTTTGAGCCTGTCAATCAGTTGCGTGCTATAGGATGCGAGCAATGGTTTGATCATTGACGCCGGTCAATAGCCCATGTCGCCGAACCGCTTGCCAAACAGCCTTCGGATGAGGAAGGAAAAGTAGAGACGTTGCAATGCAACGTCTCTACTCGATCTTGAAGCCAACGACCAGCCAGTCGTGCGGTCTGGTCGAGCGTGCGGCCAAGCCAGCAAACGTCCTGGTGGTGATGGATGCGTGCGTTGTGGCAGACTACTATCGCGGCGTCGAAGCAATGAACAAGATGCCCGCACATTGCCTGCACAGACGGCGCGGGGAGAAGCACTGTGGGGCAAGCGCGGGCCGCATCAGACCGACAACGTGCGGATAGCGCACCGGTTATGGGAACGCTGAGCACCAGGATTGGCATCTATGAGCCTGATTGTAGGCTTTGAAGTCTCGATAGCGTGACGTATAGAATGCGATGAGGATCGTCATAACTTCACGCAGGCATAGATTGCCGCTGCTTAGACGTGGCGCAGACTCGCTGCTGTGAGCGTGGCCAAGTTGTGTGGTTCGAAGGTCTTATCGACATCGTCCACTTTGCAGCACAGCCTGACGATGTCGACAATACCCATGGTGAAAGCTTCCTTGGGTCGTTTCGGGTACCGAAAAAGCATCGTCCAAGGCGACTTCCTTACACACTTGCTCATAATCGTAAAGACCAGAAACGGTTTCAACTCATCCAAAACTTAACCCTAAAACGTCCTAATCAGTAGCCGTGCTACCGGAGATAGCTCTCGTTGCGTGTTTTTGTCCCTGTACCCCAAAGGTCACGAGAACCTGCTTAAACACTATAAGCACCGCAGCAGCCACAACTCCCGCTACCGCTGCCAGCGCAGTCCTTCGGAAAGGAAATGACCAGCCTGCCCCTTC
>OGCI01001915.1_pt1 | contig 15503 bp, 13 predicted proteins | sample 1570021 | NCBI WGS metagenome assembly OGCI01 (sample SAMN06264664, study PRJEB24512) | hot springs metagenome | isolation source: Hot spring water | place: South Africa: Tshipise | collected 2015-06-21 | reverse complement strand
CCGGCAAACGGGTCAAGCACGCGCGGGGGCCGGCCATCGTAGGCCTCGCGGATCAGGCGGCGGGCCTTCTCCAGCAGATACTCCCCGTCCGGGTCGCCCCCGGAGACGGCCTCCCAGGGGGCGAGGTCGCGCACCAGGGCCAGCAACTCCTCGCGCTGGCCTTGGTCGTCGGGCAGCAGGGCGGCCAGGGCGGTGGCGCGGGAGGCCGCCAGGGGCCGGCGCGCCCACCAGATGTGCAGGGTGGAGATGTGGCCGTGGCGGATGTTCTTCTCCCGAACGGACTCTTCGGAGACGCGGCGCAGGGGAAATTCGGTTTCAATCAGGCGGGTTTTCTGTTCAATGCTCATCGGTCCAGTACCTCTACCAGTCGTGCGGGTCTTTCAGGGAAAAAGCCGGCGGCCTGAGGCCCGAGATACCACACTTCGCCCTCGCTCACCAGCAGGACGTGGAGTCCCAGGCGGCGAAGACCGGGTAGAATGTTGCGGAGAACGCTCTCAAATCCGCTGGTATAGGGAACTGCCAGAGCGCAGACCACATCGCGGTCGTAGTGGCTGAGAATCTGCAACAGCGCCTCGCCCATAATCACCCGTTCGCTGACATTGGTGCGTTCCCCTTTGGCCTCAACGTACAGAATGCGTCCTGAACGCGGCAGAGTGCCTTCTATGTCGGGGCCACGCTCGTTGCGATAACGCACCTGCAGATTGAGGAGTCCTTCGGCCCGCAGTTGCTCGGCAAGAGTTCGAGTTACCTCGCGCTCGCGCATTTTCGGTCTTCTCACCATTGGGAATAGGTAACTGTTCAGCCTGCTGGGTTGAGGGGGAAACTTCACCCTCTCCCCCCCCTCTCCCTCTCCCATTGGAGGCTGCTGAAAAAGCCCGTTTCACGCCGCCAAGGCGACAGCACGGTTGATTTTCGCTATTCCCGTGGCTTTTTCAGACAGCATAGCCATCAATGTTTTTGTTTATAACCTAAAATTTGCCATTGTCAATATCGTCCACAACCTCCTTGATGGGGCGCTCCCTGAGAAGGTCTGCAATGCCGTGATAGCAACTCTTCCGCTCCAGAAATTGTCTTTCCTGGCGCTCTATGACCCAGTCCCACGATTCGCTCATGCCGACCCCCTCCCTGTCGCGAGCAACTGGGCCGGTTCGCCCGCCGCCTCTTTCCAGTCCCGGACGACGAAGCGGACGACTTCCCGCACCTTCTCGGGTTTCAGCACCGCCGCCGGGTTGCGCAGGGTGTAGAGCACTGGCTCCCCGGCGGCGTTCTCCACCACATACAACCAGTACTCCTCCCCCAGCCGCTGGGCCATCAGCCACTCGTTGGGGGTGAGGACGACCGGGCCCGTCGTCGCCCGCGCCTTCACCTCTATGTAGCGCGTCTCCCCCTCCATTATACTACGAATGTCGTAACCGAGGTTCTCGGCAGAGACGTCCTCCGGCGTCCGCCCCTGGCGGCGCTCGTATTCCATCGCCACCTGCATCCCCACCGCCTCTATCTCCGGATCGGCGCGCATTTCAGGCCCGACAGCCGCCTGCGGCACCACGCGCGCCACGCCCAGCAGTTTCGGCTCCGCCGGCAACAGACCGGTCTCCCGACGGACCTCCTCCTCCAGCGCCTGCCGTCGGGCCCGCAACTCCTCCAGACGCCGCTCCTCATTGCGGATCTCCGCCTCGGCGATGGACAGGCCGTGGGCACGGCGGATCTCGTAGTCCATCAGCTGCGCCTGCGAATTCCCGATCGTCCGGTCCAGCGAGCGCAGGCCGTACTTGCGCTTGATCTCTGCCGCCCGTTCCCGCTGCGCCTGCACTTCTTCCCGCAACGCGCCGACCACCGTCTCCACTGCGTAGACGATCGCCTCATCGGGGGGCGGGCAGGGATCGGTGGACAGAGGGCCATCCAACGGCTGGAGGTCCCAGAGGACCGAACTGTTGACCCACTGCAGCGGCCCGCCGTCCCGCGGCTGGTAGATGACCACCAGTCGCTTGAGGGCGACATCGTCTTTGCCGTCCCGCAGTTCCGCCTCCAGAAACCACAGATAGCCGTCCCGTCGGCCGTCGGGGTCGGCGAAGACTGCCCCCCGCTGCAGGTCCTCCTTCGCCACTGCCCGCAATCGCTCCACCATCGCCTCCAGGAGGGGGTGGCCCGGGGCGACAAACTCCGCCCCTTCCCGACGGGCGACCGTCTTCTCAAAAGCGATTTTGGAGTACTCCCGGAAGACCTCGCCGTAGCGATGCCGGAACTCCTGGGGAGTTTGACGGATTTCGTAGGGGACGGTCGGCACCCGCCAGAGGCCGTCCCGCCGCAATTCCGCAGGAACCCCCAGCCACTGGCAACTCCGGACGAAGAAGCGCTCAATGTACTCGGGGACCAGCCGCTGCTCCCGGGCACGGCGCTCCTCCCCCAGGACGCGACTCAGGTCAATGTGACGGGTCGCCAGCGCCTCCATCGCCACCTCGCGCGCCCGCTGGACCGCCTGCTCATCGGGCACGGACTCAATCTCGGCGACGATCTCCTCCAGCGTCCGCCGGTTGGCGATCGCCTCCACAATCAGGTCCCTCAGACTCTTCCCCGGAAACACTTCGCCGACGACGTCAAAGACGCGGTCGGAACCCAGCGCCTGGCGGATGTTCTCCAGTTTGCGAAAGAGTGCCTCCAGCACCCGGCCCTCGCGGGTGTCGGAGGCGACCAGGTTGTAGATGTGGACCTCTTTCTGCTGACCGTAGCGATGGACGCGGCCCATCCGCTGTTCCAGACGGTTGGGGTTCCAGGGGATGTCGTAGTTGACCATCAGCGAACAGAACTGCAGGTTGATGCCCTCCCCGCCGGCCTCGGTGGAGACCATCACCTGGGTGCGGTCGCGAAAGTCGTGCTCGGCGCGGATGCGGGCATCCAGGTTCATTCCGCCGTGCAAGGCAACGACCGAATACCCCCAGGTGCGCAGTTTCTCCACCAGGTAGTCCAGCGTCTCCCGGGATTCGGTGAAGATGAGGATTTTCTCCCCGGTCTGCTGGATGCGCTCGTCCTCCATCACCTGGCGCAGTTCGCCCAGTTTGGTCTCCACCTCGGCCCGTTCGGCCTCCCGCGCCAGGAGGATGAGGGTCTCCAGAGTGCGGATTTCGTCCTGCAGTTCCTCGCGCGTCTCGGCGGCGGTGAGCCGTTCCACCAGTTCCTCTTCCCGTTTCAGGCGCTCCACTTCCGGGGCGTCCTCCAGTTCCTCCTCGTCTACTGCGCCCCCTTCGGCCAGCCACGTCCCCAGGCGGAGCAGTTCCTCCAGGCGCGCCCGGCGGCGTTCCAGGGAGCGGCGGACGGCGCGCACGCTGGAGGCCAGCCGCCGCTGCAGGATCAGCAGGGCGAAAGCGACGTTGCGCTTATCGGCTGCCAGCGCCCGGTTGTAGGACTTCTCCACGTACTCGGTGACGGCGTTGTAGAGCCGTTTCTCGTCGTCGCTGAGGCGGTAGAGGCGGGTGAAGACGTGGCGGGGTGGGAAGAGGGGCCGTCCCTGAAAGTCCTTCAAGTCCTCCTTCAACCGGCGCAGGAAGAGCGGGTTATCGCGGCTTTCCACCGATTCGCGCAGGAGCGTGGTATCGGCGAAAAAGTTCAGTTCCAGCAGGTTCAGGAGCAGGCGGAAGTTCTCCGGGTCGCCCCGGTGGGGGGTGGCGGTGAGGAAAACCAGGAAATGGCCCGTGCGGGAGAGCAGTTCGCCCAGGCGGTACCGTTCGGTCTTATCCACTTTGTTACCGTAGCGGTACGCGGCCATCTTGTGCGCCTCGTCCACCACAATCAGGTCCCAGTGGACCTCGCTCAGCGTCGCCAGCACATCGTCCCGCTTGGCGAAGTCCATAGAGGTGATGACCTGGGGTTGCTCCTCCCAGATGTTGCGTCCCCAGGAGGCGGTCATCACGCCCCGGTCCACCAGCAGAAACGTCTCTCCGAAGCGCTCCTTCATCTCCCGCCGCCACTGGTCTTTGAGATGGCCCGGCACGACGATCAGGGTGCGCCGCACCAGCCCGCGGTACTTGAGTTCCTTGAGCAGGAGGCCGGCCATGATGGTCTTGCCGGCGCCGGGGTCGTCGGCGAGAAGGAAGCGGACCTTCGGGTGGCGGAGCATGTAGTGGTAGACGGCCTCAATCTGGTGCGGGAGCGGGTCCACCTGGGAGACGTTGACCGCCAGTAGGGGGTCAAACTGATGAGCGAAGCGGATGCGGTGGGCCTCTATTCCCAGGAAGAACCCTTCGCCGCGCCCGCCCATATCCCGCTGCAGGCCGGGGGAGATGCGGATACGGGCCAGGTCGGTTGGGGTCAGGATACGCGAATAGAATCGCTCGGTCTGGATGCCGACCGCCTCAATCCGCACCTGGGAGCCCTGAGGTTGGACGGTGAGGGCGCGCACCGGTTCGGGCCAGAAATCGCCGGTGAGGATGTCGTTGGGTTGAGGGATGCCGCTCATTGCGATCTGGCGAACGTGACCCAGCCGTTGTCCTTATCCTGGTGGACCGCTTTCACCACAAATCCCGTATTCAGCCAGGCTCGGGCGTGAGGCCGGATAGAGATGTCTCTCTGGTTGGCCCACCAGGGGCGATATTTCCAGTGGGATGGGGGCAAATTGGCTCCGATAATCATCTCAATCTGGGCAAAACTCAGGGTGATCTCCTGGACATGTGGGGGTGTTGCTTTCAGGAACATTTCTAACAGTGTGTATTTGCCCATAGGAATCCTCCTTGCGGGCAGGTCCTCTGGCAGAACGCCTCCCATCAGGGCGCGTCTGCCATCCTGGTTGTCGCCTCGGGTGGTTGGGGAGCCATGAGGCGATGGGGTTTTCGCGCAGTGTCCAGTATATGTAGGGTTGTCTTTTCTGTCAAGTAGCCGCAAGGAAGGGGCTTGCACAGCAATTCACCCTGCATAGGAAAGGGGTGGGGTGTGGGGTTTGTGGGGGCGGCGAAGCCGCCCCCACAAACCCCACTTTCCCCCTTTTCACGGGCGCGCCACTCCCCCGAAATGATTTGTTGCACAAGCCAACCCAAGGGGCAGTGCAAAGTTGACAAAATGAAATGCAGTGTGTATAATCTACCCAGAATGCCCGCCGCTAATCCACCCAATGGCCATATCTTCTGTTGTTGATTACTGGCATCTTTTGGACGAATTCCGGCGCCCACCGTATGGAGAGGCCCCGTTGGCCGCTGGAGTATGTTTTGCACGGCCCTGTTTCCCATCATATGGTGACAGCGGTCTCTTTATCCCCATTTCTCGTGTACCGGAAGGGCATACTACCCCGAATCCCCTTATCCCATCGGGCCTTTGCAGGGCATTCCCTTTTATCAGGGTAACTGTTGTTGATTCTCATAAAGTCGTATTACCCGGTCTTTAACAAAGTCTCACAAAGTCGTATCCCCTACCCTTGCCCGGGTGGGAGTCTGACCGTTCATTCCGAGTTTTCTTTGTTGACTGGGACTCCCTTTATCCCCCTCACCCCCCTTGCCCCCCTCTCCCCTTTGCCCTGACGGGCGGGGGAGAGGGGGGACAGAGCCATCTTTTCTCCCCCCTCCCCGTGCGGCTGTGGGGCGGACGATCCGTCCGCCCTCAACGGGGAGGGGGGCAGGGGGGTGGGGCCCAATCTCTTTCGGCTCACCGGGGACCTCTTTCGGCCGGAAGCCGAATTGGGTAATACCATTTATACTTTTAGCGCATAATTTGTCATTATAATTTAGAATCTGCCATTGTCAATATAGTTACTTATCAGGTATCTGGACCAGGTCCTGTGATGACGGCACCACCGGAAGGGGCAATTTTCTCCCTCTTCCGTGAGAATCCGCGTTAGGAGGCAAATCTATCGCACGACTCCTTGAATTTTCCAGGAAACTTGATCTTGATTTCATTCAGGAGGATACCGATGAATCCCGCTCTGATAGATGAACTATCTGCCCGCGGTGTGACCCGACGAGAATTCCTGAAATTCTGTACTGTAATGGCCGGTGTGCTGGCCCTGCCGGTGGAGGCAGCCGCAAAAATCGCCCGTGCCCTGGAGACCGTTCGGCGTCCTCCGGTCATCTGGCTGGAGTTCCAGAGTTGCACCGGATGCACGGAAACTCTGCTGCGGGCCAATCGCCCCACCGTGGCCGAACTGGTCCTGGATGTCCTCTCCCTCAACTACAGCGAGACCATTATGGCCCCTGCCGGTACGGCAGCCGAAAAATCCCTCCATGATACCATCCATGAAGGGGGATATATCACCGTCGTGGAGGGCGCTATCCCGACGGGAGATGACGGGGTGTACTGCTGCATCGGTGGGCGGACGGCGCTGGATATCCTCAAAGAGGCCGCCGCCAACACGGTAGCGATCATCACCGTCGGCGCCTGCGCGTTTTACGGCGGATGGCCGTCCACCACCCCCAACCCCACCGGCGCCAAGGGCGTGAAGGACATCATCTCCGGTGTCCCCATCATTAACCTGCCCGGCTGTCCCCCCAATGCCGACAACATCACCGCCACCGTCGTTCATTATCTCACCTTCAAAGAACTGCCGGCGACCGACGACCTGGGTCGCCCGCTCTTCGCCCACGGCCGCCGCATCCACGATAACTGCGAGCGGCGCGGCCACTTTGACGCCGGCGAGTTCGTGGAAGCCTGGGGGGACGAAGGCCACCGCAAGGGCTGGTGCCTCTACAAGATGGGCTGCAAGGGGCCGATCGCGTTCATGAACTGCCCCACCATCCGCTGGAACGAAGGCACCAGTTGGCCGGTGGGGGCGGGGCACGGCTGCATCGCCTGCGGAGCGCCGCAGTTCTGGGAGAATCCCGCGTACGAACCGGTGCCCATCCATCTGGTGACTCCTTCCACCACCTACCCGCCGGTGGAGCCTCTGGAAGGGATGTCGCCCGTCACTGCCGGTGTGATCGGCGCAGCGGTGGGCGTCGCCGCAGGGGTGGCTGGCGCCGTGGCCGTCCGGCAACTGACCAAGAAAGAAGAATAACTTTGGGGAGGAAACCCAATGGCACAGAGAATTGTGGTTGACCCCATCACCCGAATAGAGGGACATTTGCGGATTGAGGCTCAGGTGGAGGATGGTCGGATCACCAACGCCTGGGCATCCAGTACGGCATTCCGGGGAATAGAGATCATCCTGAGAGGCCGTGATCCCCGAGAGGCATGGTTAATGGCCCAGCGCATCTGCGGGGTCTGCACCACCGTCCACGCCCTCGCCTCAGTGCGGGCCGTGGAGAACGCGCTGGACATTCAAATTCCCGATAACGCTCGCCTCGTCCGCAATCTGATTGCCGGCTTTCAGTTCGTTCACGACCACATGATTCACTTCTATCACCTCCACGCGCTGGATTGGGTGGATATCGTCAGCGCGCTGAAAGCGGACCCCGATGCGACCGCGAAACTGGCCCAATCCATTTCGGATTGGCCCAATTCCAGCCCGGACTACTTCCGGACCATCAAAGAAAAACTGAACAATTTCGTGCGCAGTGGACAACTGGGCATCTTCGCCAACGGCTACTGGGGGCACTCCGCTTACCGGTTGCCACCGGAGGCGAACCTGCTGGCTGTCGCCCACTATCTGGAGGCTCTGGAGTGGCAGCGGGATATCATCCGGGCCCATGCCATCCTGGGCGCCAAGAACCCCCACCCCCAGACCTACCTGGTGGGCGGTGTCGCCATTGCGGTGGACCCCGACAGCGAATCGGCCCTGAACGCCGACAAACTGGCTTTCCTGCGGAGACTGGCCGCGAAGGCGAAGGCCTTTGTGGAACAGGTGTACATCCCCGACCTCCTCGCCGTGGCCTCTTTCTACAAGGACGAATGGGGTGCCCTGGGCGAGGGGATCGGGAACTTCCTGGCCTGCGGCGAATTCCCCGATCGGGCCGGGAACCTTCTCTTCCCCGCCGGGATCATCCTCAACCGCGACCTGAGCCGGGTGCACCCGGTGGACCAGCAGAAGATCGCTGAGTACGTCACGCACTCGTGGTACCAGTACAGCGACGGGGATGGGAAGGGCAAGCACCCGTGGGAAGGGGAGACGATGCCCAACTACACCGGACCGAAGCCTCCGTATCAGTATCTGGATACCGACGGCAAGTACACCTGGATGAAAGCGCCGCGGTACGAGGATAAGCCGATGGAGGTCGGCCCGCTGGCCCGGGTGCTGGTCGCCTACGCCTCCGGACAGCCCCGGATCAAGGCCCTGGTGGATGGGGCGCTCAAGCAACTGGGGATCGGTCCCGAGGCCCTCTTCTCCACCCTCGGCCGCACCGCCGCCCGCGGCCTGGAGACCGTGGTGATCGCCGAACAACTGACCGCCTGGATAGGCGAACTGGCCGCCAACATGGAGAGCGGAGAACTCCGCATCCACAACGGAGAGCGCTGGGACCCGTCCACCTGGCCCAAGGAGGCGAAGGGCTACGGCTTCCACGACGCCCCGCGCGGGACCCTGGGCCACTGGATTCACATCGTGGACGGGAAGATCGCCAACTACCAGGCGGTCGTGCCCTCCACGTGGAACTGCTCGCCGCGGGACCCGAAGGGCCAGCCCGGCCCCTACGAGGCGTCTCTCATCGGCACCCCGATCGCCGATCCGGCCCAGCCGATAGAAATCCTGCGCACCATCCACTCCTTTGACCCGTGCATGGCCTGCGGTGTGCACATCCTGGATGCCAGCGGTCGGGAGATCAGCCGCATCCACCTGAACGGTGGGACCTGTCCGTGAAGACACTGGTCCTTGGGCTGGGGAACATCCTCCTGAGCGATGAGGGAGTCGGTGTCCACATCGTCCGCCTCCTGCAGGAACGGTACGAGTTCCCGCAGGAGGTGGACCTGATGGACGGCGGGACGCTGGGGCTGGACCTCCTGCCCTACGTGGAGGACGCTCAGCGGCTGCTGATTGTGGATGCCGTCCAGATGGACGCTCCAGCGGGAACGGTGGCCCGGCTGGAGGGGGATGAAGTGATGGCGATTTTCCGCACTCCGATATCCCTCCACCAGATGGGCGTCAACGACCTGCTGGCGGCGGCCCGGTTGCTGGACCGGTATCCCGAGCAGGTGGTCCTCTGGGGCATTCAGCCGGCCGTCCTGGATGTGGGACTGGAACTCTCGCCCCCTGTGGCCGCTCAGGTGGAGACCCTGGCCCAGAACGTTCTGGCGGAACTCCAGCAATGGGGTATCCAACCCACCAGGAGGAGGAACTGTGAAGCGAAATAACCCATCTCCGAATGGTCAGGCGACTCCGACGATGAGCCGTCGGGAGTTTCTGGGCCTCTCAGTCCTGGGGCTGGGCATTCCCCTGGCTGAAGGGCTGACCTCCCCCTCAGCGCCCCGCGCGGCTTCTCCTGAGGAGTTGGCCATTTTGTACGATCCCGTCAAATGTGTCGGTTGCCGGGCCTGTCAGATGGCCTGCAAGCGATGGAACAATCTCCCTGCGGAAAGCACCGATGCCCTGGGCATCTACGAGTCCCCAACGGACCTCTCGGCCATCACCTGGACCATCATCAAACTGAAACAGACGGACACGGGCTGGCACTTTTTCTGCTATCAGTGCATGCACTGCACCGACGCGGCCTGTGTTGCCGTCTGCCCCACGGGGGCGCTGTTCCACGACGAGCGGGGTTTCGTAGCCCTGGACCGGGAGAAGTGCAACGGTTGCGGGTACTGCACCCAGTTCTGCCCCTTCGGCGTTCCCCATCTCCAGACGGCCAATATCTGGACCGGCGCGGCGAAGTCGGCCAAGTGCACGTTCTGTCAGGACCGCGTCTGGAACGGGCTGGGAGGTCCTTCCTGCGCGGAGGTCTGCCCGGTGGGCGCTCTGCAGTGGGGCAAGCGGGCGGAACTGCTGGAAGTGGCCCGGGCGCGCGTGGCTGAGTTGCAGGCCCGCGGGATGAACGCGCGGATTTACGGGGAGACGGAACTGGGGGGGTTGCACCGACTGAGCATCCTGCTGGATGAACCCGCCCAGTACGGTCTGCCCGCGGCTCCCGGGTCGCCCGCACTGGCGCGCTTCTGGCAGAAAGTGATCCAGCCCCTGGGCAACGCACTCTTCGGCGTGGCGTTAGCGGGAATTCTGGGTGTCTTCCTCTTCGTCCGCCGGAAGATTCGGATGGAGGAAGTGCGATGACCGTCCAACTCAAAGACCGTGCGGAAGCGATAACCATTCAGTGGATTCCCAAGTATACGGCGCTGGAACGATTGGGCCATTGGCTCCATACGGCGACCTTCGTCCCTCTGGCGGTCACCGGGATGATTCTCTACTTCCCCTTCCTCCAGCCCCTGGCCCAGGGGGAGGCGGGGTTGTTCATCCGGCTGATCCACCGCGTAGCGGCCGTCCTCTTCGGCCTCCTGCCCATCATCTACTACGCCTTCCAGCCCCGCCGGTTGCTCCTGCACATCCGGGAGTTCCTGCCCCGCAAGGAGGACATCGGCTGGCTGAAGGGAGCCCCCGCCTACTACCTTCTGGGTAAACACGAGGCGATGCCGCCCCAGGGCCGCTTCAATGCGGGAGAGAAACTGAACGGGCTGGTGATGATCATCGCCTGGGCCGTCTTCGGGATCACCGGCGTGCCGATGTGGTTCGGCAAGGGGATCATCCCGCCGGAACTCTTCCGCTGGCTGGTGATCGTCCACGACCTGATGATGATCGTCTCGGTCTGTATGTTCCTCGTCCATCTCTACCTGGCGGTGGCGCACCCGCTGATGTGGGCCGGACTGGTCAGCATGCGCTTTGGGGTGGTCTCGGCGGAGTATGCGGCGGAGCACCACGCCCGGTGGTTCTACGGCCCCAAGCGGGCGATGGAGATCTACGAGGCGAAGAAGCGCGCCGCGGCCGAGGGGAAGCATTAGCCTGGGGAAAGGAGCCAGATTATGGCCAAGATACTGGTAGTGGACGACGATCCGGATTTCGTCAACCTGACGCGCAGAATCCTGCGCGCCAAGGGATACGAGGTGATAACGGCCGCCAGCGGTCAGCAGGCGCTCAGGGTCATGCGGCAGGAGAAGCCCGATCTGGTGTTGCTGGACATTATGATGTCCTACATTCTGGACGGGCTGGACGTGAGCCGGGAGATGGCGCAGGACCCGCAGTTGCGGGATGTGCCGGTGATTATGGTGACGTCGCTGACGGGGGCGCGGGCGCAGGCAGCGCTGCCGTCGGACGAGTACATCCCGGTGGACGAGTGGATTCACAAGCCGATAGACCCGGATGCGCTGCTGGCGCGCATAGAGGCGATGCTGGCGGAGAAAAAGTAGGGGCGACGTGCCCATCGCCCCTGTCGGGAAATTCGTGGCGGGCGGCCGAAGGCCGCCCGCCACGAATTTCCCTCTCTATCCGATCACATCCCTTTCCACCATCCGGGGCCGTTCCACCTCCCCCGCCCACCGCATCGGCAGGGTGATGGTGAACGTTGTCCCCTTCCCGACCTCGCTCTGTACCCCGATCTGTCCCCGATGCATCTTGACAATACCGTAGACGATGGAAAGCCCCAGACCGGTCCCCTTCCCCGGCGGCTTGGTGGTGAAGAAGGGAGTAAATATCTTCCCCAGGTTCTCCTCCGGAATTCCACACCCGGTATCGGCGATGCAGATTCCCACCTGACCGTTGAGCGACCGGGTGGAGATGGTGATAGTCCCAGGCCCCTCAATCGCTTCGGCGGCATTGTTCAGGAGATTAATGAAGACCTGCTGCAATTGGGCGGGGTCGGCCTGGATGATGGGGACATCCGAACCGTAGTCCCGAACGATCTCTACCTGCGCGAACATCGGTTGATGGCGCAGGTTCTCTATGACCTGCTCCAGCAGGGCGTGCAGGTCGGTATCCTGGGCCAGCACTTCCTGCTGGCGGGCGAAGTTCAGCAGGTCGGCAACGATTTTTTTGGCGCGGGCCGTCTCCTGGATGATCATCTTCAGGTCTTCCCGGTGTGGGTCGTCCGAGGAGAGTTCCCGCTGAACCGCTTCGGCAAAGAGGAGAATCGTCCCCAGCGGGTTGTTCAGTTCGTGGGCAACTCCGGCCGCCAGTTGTCCCATAGAGGCCAGTTTCTCTTTGTGGAGCAGTTCCTGCTGGGTGTGGTGGAGCATCGCCGCCATCGCGTTGAACGAACGTCCCAGGATAGCCAGTTCGCCGTTGCCGCGGGTCTCCACCCGGACGTTCATATCGCCCTCGGCCAGGCGGCGGTGTGCGGCGACCAGTTCCGTGATCGGGTGAGTGATGACGTACCCGATGGGGATGGCGATCACCCCGGCCAGCACAATACAGATGGCCGCGATCAGGGCGACCTGCTGGTTGAAGGTGTGCACCAGTCCCAGAAATGCCGCCTCGCGCGCCCCGACATACAAACTGCCGACCACATTGCCCTGGTGGTCGCGCAATGGCTCGTAGCGGGTGATGTACCATTCTTTGACGACGAACGCGCGGCCCACGTATTCCCGCCCTTCCTCCAGGACGACCTGGCGCACGGCCTGGGAGATGCGCGTGCCGATGGCCCGCCGCCTGGCCTCGTCGGTCACGTTGGTGGAGACGCGCAGGTCGCCCAGAAAGATGGTGACGGTGTCTATCCCGGCGACTTCTTTGATCCGGTCCACCAGGGTGTAGTCGTTGTTGAACATATAGGCCGAAAGGACCGCGCCCACCAGGCGGCCGGACGGGTCTTTCAGGGGGGAGACGCCCACCAGGGCCAGGCCCGCAGTGCCCTCCCGGGGGTCAAAGGGCTCCGGCGCCGCCAGCGGCGTATCCAGCAGCGGGATGTAGGCCTGACGGTCCAACCTCACCTGAGCCAGGTACTGGAGAGGGATGACTTCGGTGGCCGCCTGGGGCTTGCCCGAATCCAGCACCGTCCGGACAATCGGCAGGTCGCCGAATCGGCCGTCGGTCAGGACGGGAGAACGATGTCCCTCCGGCCAGAGGACTTTCCCCACCACCAGGTTGCCGTCGGCGTCCAGGACGGCGATGAGGTGGGTACCGCCCAGAGCCAGCACGGTGATCTTGTTGGTAATTTGCCGGTCAATGATTCCGATGGCCTTCTCATTCCCGGCCCTGGCGGCCGAGAAATTCTCCACCACCCACTGGTCCAGCACCAGCCGGTGGCTGATGGCCGCCACTTCCTCCAGTTTGAGTTGGTAGAACGCCTCGGCCAGTTTCATATCCCGCGCCACCCGCTCCGCCTCCGCAGCGGAGAGGTAGTCATTGAGCACCCGCGAGATGACCAGCGCGTTCAGTCCCACCGTCAGAGCAGCCACCAGCGCGAAGGCCACCGTCAGCACAACCCGCAACCGTCCGCCCAGAAGGCGAAGCAAAAAGTTTCTCATTCCGCGCCTCCCGTTTCGGCCAGAGGAAGCGTGAAGCGGAAGGTCGTCCCCCGACCGACTTCCGAATCCACCTCAATGGTCCCTTCGTACATCTCTATGACCTGCCGGACAATGCACAGTCCCAGGCCGGTCCCCATCTCCTGCATCCGTTTGGCCTCTTCGGTACGGTAGAATTCCTCAAATATGCGCGGGATTTCGTTCGGTGGGATGCCGATACCCGTATCGGAGACCGCGCCGACAGCCAACCCCCGTTCCCGGTCCGCCTCCAGAGTGACCCTCACCCGGCCGCCGGAGGGGGTGTAGCGGATGCCGTTATCCACCAGGTGGCTCCAGAGGGCCCGGATGTGGTCGGGATTGGCCCGTACTCTGGGAGAATCCCGCACGTCTACCTCCAGCGTGACCCCCTGCCGGTCGGCGCGGGCTTTCAGGGAAGCCAGGACACCCTCCAGGACCTCCGCCAGCGAGACGGTCTCCGCCCGGCTGAAGCCGATTCGTTCCTTCAGATAGGCCAGGAGCAGCAGGTCATCCAGGGTCGCCAGCAACTCCCCGGCCCGCTGTTCGGCCCGCTCCAGGAGTTCCGGCTGTTCTTCGGGGGGGATGTAGCCCTTGCGGATCAACTGGATGGAGTTCTGCAGGACGGCGACGGGGGCGCGCAGGATGTGGACGAGGGTGAGCATAAAGCGGCCCTCCACGGCCTCCAGTTTCTGGAGTTCCGCCTTGGCGCGAGTCAGTTCCCGCGCCTCTTCTTCCAGTGCCCGCACCCGCTCCGCCTCGCGCCGCAGGGTTCGGCGTTCCAGTTCCCGCTGGATGAACTGGAGCAGGAGTTCGGCGGTGAAGGGCTTGGCGACGAAGTCCTGGGCCCCCTCGCGGATGGCCTGGACGGCCAGTTCCACCGTGGCGTAGCCGGTGATGATGATACAGATGAGGTCGGGGTCTATCAGGCGAACCTGTCGGAGCACCTCCAGGCCGCTCATTCCGGGCATCATGATGTCCAGGAGCAAGATATCGTAGCGGTTTTCCCGGAGTTTGCGCAGGCCGATGGGGCCGTTTTCGGCCGTATCTACCAGAAACCCCTGCGGGGCCAGCACCCTTCGGCAGCCCTCGCGGATGCCGACCTCGTCGTCTATGACCAGAATGCGGACAGGTTGATCCATAGTCGTTCCCCGTGAAAGGTCCCCCGGCGATGAGGGACGGGAGTTCATTCGGCCGTCTGGGCGCCGGTTATCTGTTTCAAAACCGCCGCAAAGGTCTCGTACGCCGAACGGCCGTACAGGCAGAAAACGACCCGTTCCAGTCCGGTTTGCCCCTGGAGATACACGATGGCGGTGCGCAGCATCACCTCCGCGGCCTCCTCCATCGGGTATCCGAAGATGCCGGTGCTGATGGCGGGCAGGGCGATGGACTTCAGGCCGTGGTCGTCGGCCATTTTCAGCGCGGAACGCACCGCCGAGGCCAGCAGTTCCGCCGAACGGGGCGTCCCGTCGTATATGGGACCGACGGCATGGATGACGTAGTGGGCCTTCAGATTGCCCCCCGACGTGATAGCCGCGGAGCCGGTGGGCACCAGGCCGTGCCGACGGACCCACTCGTCGCTTTCCCGCTGGATGACGGGGCCACCCTTGCGCGCGATCGCTCCGGCCACGCCACCCCCATGGGCCAGGTACTCGTTGGCCGCGTTCACGATGGCGTCCGTTCCCATCTCGGTGATGTCGCCTTCTACCAGTTCCAGAACGGTGTTCCCTATCCGTGCCTTCATATGCTTACCTCCCTGCTGTAGTGTACCCGAATTTGTCCCAATGGGCAAATATCCCGCGTGAACGGGGTTTGTGTAGCAAATCCCTTTCGGGTAGCAGCGTGCCCGTGAAAGGGAAAAGTGGGGTTTGTGGGGGCGGCTTCGCCGCCCCCACAAACCCCACACCCCACCTCTTTCCCATGCGGGGCGAATTGCTGCACAAGCCCTGAACTCTCCGCAGGCAGCGAATATTGGGATAAATTTAACGATATTCTGGCGATATACTTCTTGACACGGCCCGGCGCGCGGGGGTATAATAGCGCAAGCAACAGAACATTTGTTCTAATTCACATGGGCAGCATGCCCGACGCTTCGCTTTGACCGGAAGATTCACTCCTGCATGCCGTCCGAAGGAGGGTCCGATGCGCCGAATGCTGGAATACCAGGCCGACCGCATTGAGGCGGTCCTGGCCCAACACAAAAT
>OGCI01001914.1_pt1 | contig 15512 bp, 9 predicted proteins | sample 1570021 | NCBI WGS metagenome assembly OGCI01 (sample SAMN06264664, study PRJEB24512) | hot springs metagenome | isolation source: Hot spring water | place: South Africa: Tshipise | collected 2015-06-21 | reverse complement strand
AGTGGTGAGCAAGGTAAGGGCCGCGGCGGGGATCACCCCGCGCATCCAGTACGTGCAGTCACCGGAGATCTACGACCCGTCGCGCATGCTCAAGGCCACGCGCTTCGTGGACAACCGGTGACGGTCGCAACGCACGCTCCGTTTTGCGCTCGCCTACTCGATGGCGCCTATGGAGCAGTGGCCTCCCGATCTCTGCTGGAAATACATGGCTCTCTCCGCGACCACCGGGAAGCGGGAGCTCACCCTCACGCTCACCTCCCGGGAGCCGACGATCGCCCCCACGTTAATGGTGAAGCGGGAACGCGGCCCCACCGCGGCGTGGAGGGTGCGGTTCCCGCCGTCGGGGAACATGAAGGTAACCTCCACGTCGCTCTCCCTCTCCCAGGGGTTCTGGAGAACGACCCATTCCTCGAACCCCTCCGCGGTGTAACCCTCGGCGAAGTACCACGTGTACTCGGGGCAGGGCGATCCCAGGGTGGCGTGACCGTCGCTGCGCCCTTTCCAGTACATGGCGCGCTCCACCACCACCGGGAGGTCCGAGGTTACGGAGGTGGCCAGTTCCCTGTTCGGGAGGGTGTGGTGGGCGGCCACCGTGTAACGGCTGCGGGCGGGGATGTAGACGGTCAGCTTGCTGTTGGTGCCGTCCGGCTGCATGAAGGTGAGATTGGCCCGGGTCCCGTTGGCCTGCGGGTTCTGGATGCAGATCCATTCCTCGAACCCTCCCCCCGTGTACCCCTCCGCCAGGTACCATGAGGAGGAGGTCGCACGGGCCCCCAGGGAGCAGCTCCCGCTGCGCATATAGTTGAGGTACTGCGCCCTTTCCGCCATCACCGGCAGGTTGCTGCTGATCATGGTACTCACCTGGGCGTCGGGCAGGAGGGCGTCCACGTGTATGGTGAAGCGGGAGAAGGGAAGGAGTGAAAACACCCTGGCCGTTTCCCCCTGGCCCTGGGTCTGGAAATGAACCGTCACCGTCGCCGTCGCGCCGTTGGGGTTCTGGATACACAGCCACTCGTCGAAATCGCCCCCCGTGTACCCCTCCGCCAGGTACCAGTTCTTGGAAAGGGCGTTGGCTCCCACGGAACAGTGGCCTGCGCGGCGGCCGCTGAAGTACATGGCCCTCTCCGCGACCACCGGGAGGTCGCACTCGATCAGGGTGGACACCTCGGCCTGGGGGAGTATGGCGTCCACGCTGATGGTGAAGCGTGAGCGCGGGGACAGGAGGTAGCGGCGCTCGGTGTTTACCCCGCCCGGCTGCATGAAGACCACCCTGGCGTTCGCCGCCTGGTCGTTGGGGTTCTGGATGGTCACCCAGGTTTCGAAGTCTCCCCCGGCGGGGTTGCTCCCCGTGTAACCCTCCGCCAGGTACCAGCGGGTGGAGAGGCAGGGGATGTTGTTGTTCACTCCCACCTCCACCAGGGCGGGAGCCACGAACACGGATGGATTTGCGCCGTCCGTCTTGAGATAAACGGTATACACCCCGTCTGGCAGGGGTTGCCCGTAGTCGTCCCTGCCGTCCCAGGAGAATCCCGAGGGCCCCGGCGTTATGTGCCTCACCACCCGTGATCCCCGCATGACCAGCGCCTCCGTGACGGAGCCGGGGGGTGCCGTGTAGGAGACCTGCGCGGCGGGGCGCGTGCTGCCGTCGTGGGGGGAACAGGAGAAGGGCCTGCTCTCCAGGGCGCCTATGGTGGAGACCTCGGACTTGGCGAGGGTGGAGGGCAGGAGGTGCCCGTTGACCGTCCTCGTGAGCGTTCCGGCCGCGTCGAAGACCAACACGGGGATTCGTGACGACGGGTCGGCTGCCCCCCAGTCGGCGCAGGCGAAGACGGGAACGCGGCCCGGGAAATGGGCGGGGTCGTAGAGGAGGCAATCCGAGACCAGGTCCACGCGCAGCCGGGCCATGGCCTCGAGGAGGCAGAAGACGGTGGTGCCCCGCGGGTAGTATCCGAGGGACTGGTGGTATGCGGAGTCCAGGGAGTAGGCGCCGCGCACGCCGCCGGCTTCCAGGTGTGCCCGGCTCACGTATGATCGGGCGGCTTCGGCATCGGCGAACCCCAGGCCCACCGCCTCGCTGGTGCCCAGGAAATAGTAATCGTCGTAGACGCACACGTCCCAGAAACCGCCGTTCTTCTTGGTGGCGAAGTAATATTGCAGGTCGCGGTAGCGGGTGAGCCTGTTTTCCTGTCCTGCAGGCCAACCATCGACGCCGAGGTAATACCCGAGGGCATCGCGCCAGATGTTCTGGGAGACCCACTGGTTCTCGTTGTTCACGCTGGTGTGGACATGTCCGTAGCGCCTCTCGGTGGCCGACGCCGTCGTGGCGATGTCCACGCGCATGCGTTCCAGGTTGGTGGAGGTAATACCGGAGTCCAGGCCCGAGGCCAGCAGGTAGAGGAGGCCGTTGGAGGCGTAGATGGAATAGGCCTCCCTTTCCGCCTTGGGGATGTCCGGGTCGGAGCAGACAAGGAAATGGTCACCGAGCCAGAGCTCCCTCTCCAGAGTGAGGTTGATGGCGGCCACGCCTCCCTCGCAGGCGTCGATCAATCCCTGCTCTGGAGAGAGCTGGGCCCGCGCCATCTCCGCCGCCGCCCGGTAGGCGGCTAGCGCCTTGACCCCGAGGTAGGTCTGGTTGCGCGCGTGCTGCACGGCGTCCGACCCCTGGTCGATGGTGTTGGAGGTATGGAGGTCGGGAAGGCCGTCGCCGTCCGTGTCGCAGGCCAGGATGAAGGAAGCGTAGTCCCTGACACGGGGAAAAAGCTCTCGCACCAGGCCGGTGTCCCCGGTGTGCTTCCAGTACCCGTAGAGCATCAGTATGTAGTTGGTATTTTCTTCCACGGGCATGTCGTGCGGGTAAGCCATGCCGTTCACCCAGGTGGCCACCCCCATGTCGTGGGATAGGAACTTGCCCTGCGCGTTGCCCTTCTCGAAAAGGGGCCATGCGCGCAGCAGCTTCTTCATGAGCTCCGGCCAGAAGGTGAGATAGAACCAGGCGGCGTTGTATTCCAGGTCGATGGTGGAGTGGAACATGCAGGAGGTGCCCTCCCAGACGCTGAACCACTCCTGCCCGGAGGAGTTATAGCACCACCAGGTGTTGCTGAGGAAGCTCTGGAAGGCGTAGGCTGCCAGGTCTCTGCCCGCCTGTGGGAAGGGAGAGAGGTTGTCGTCGCAGAGGACCCCGTCCATGAAGGTGGTTTTTTCCAAGATGGCCTCGCGCTCGTCGAGAGCGTAGTCTACCACCGCCTCCACCGAGGTCAGGTTGGGTCCGCTGGGGTTGTTGTAAAGGAAGCGGTAGCTGTCGTCGTGGAGGACCTCCAGCACGGTTGCGGAGGTGTGACCGGCAAAGACCAGGGTCTTGGCAGCCACGCCCCCGGCGGGGAGGGAGAAGGACCAGGTAAGGCCCGAGTGTCCCCGCGGCTGGAAGGTGTAGACCTTGTGGGCGTAGGGGAGGGGATAGCCAGGGGGGGAATCCCAGATCCAGCCGGTGTCCTGTATGTTGGCGAAATGCCAGTCGACTCCCGAGGGATCCTCCACCGCGAGCGCTTCCCTGCAGACCACGTAGCCGGAGTTGTAGGGATCGGGGCGCACGAAGCTCTCCCAACCGTAGGTGTATTTGGTGTCGAACCGATAGCCGTCCGCGCCCGCCAGGGGCTGGGGCGCGCTGTCGCCGTAGTTGGGATCCTTGTGCGCCCGCACCAGGAGGAATTCCCCGTTCACCGGGGTGTCCCCCGGGTTGACGACCTCGAGGTCCGCGTAGATGAAGGGCGCGCCGGAGAGCTTTACGTCGCCGGGATAGAAGGGAGCCCGGAGGGTAAGGTTGGCGCGGAAGGGCAGCGACGGGTCGCTGCAGGAGTATGAGACCCCGGTGAGGAGGTCACCCTGGTCTATGGCGGAGAAGACCGGGTAGCGGTCGGTAAAGGGGAGGCAGCGCACGTCGCCCTCGGCATCGCGGAAAGCCAGCACCAGCTCGGAGAGGTCATCGGTCCAGGTTCCCAGCGGCGACTGCCGCCAAGCCAGGAGCTGCGGCACGGGATTCACCATGAAGCGTGAGCCGAGCCGGCCCAGGACCACCTCGTGCAGGTCCTGCCCCGGCCCGTTCAGGAAACGCAGGGGTAGCGCGGAGAAGCGCCGGTTCTCCATGACGTTTATCTCCAGCGCCGTCTCGCCTCCCCTTAGCAGGCGGATGTTGCACACGGTGGCCTCCCCTGAGGAGGCTACGAAGTGGAGGTCGAGCTCCCCCTGGTAGGTCGCCACGCCGTTAGCGGTCACCTGGTAGGCGGTGTCCTTCCCCACCAGGGCGCAGATGTCCAGGTCTATCAGGCTCGGGATGATGGCGCCGTTGGCGTACACGGAGAAGACCCTCTCGCCGGGTTTGCGCGTTTGCTCGGACTCGAAGAAGCTGAACTCCACGTCGTAAGCGCCTTCGCGTAGCCCGTACAGGGTGTAATGGAAGTCCGGCCCGTACCTCTCCTGTTTGAACTTGTAGGGCTGCTTGGTGACGTTGTCGGTTCCGGCGATGTTGCGGCCGGCGTGTGAGGCCGTCCACGATAGCCCGGATAGCTCCACTATCACCCGCCCCTCGCTGTAGGCGTTGGCCTTCGCCGGGGAGAACAGCGGGAGCGAGAGTGCGGCGCAGGCGACGAGCGCCGCGGCGGCTGCAAAGGCAACGGGTCCCCTCGCGGGGAAGGGCGCTCGCGTGCTAGTGGCCGAAAACACAGCTTCCTCCCTTCCATCCCCATGGCCCATAGCTGAAGTACATGGGCCTCTCCGCCACCACCGGGACGCCGTTCAGGGAGGTCACACGCAGGGAGACGTCCTTGCCCGCCCCCGCCGCCTGGTTGACGAAGAGCGTCTCGCGCGCCCGGGGAGGCACGTAAACCGTGCGGGCGGTCACCGGTCCCTGCCCCGGTCCCGGGAAGAACTCCACGTTGACCACGGCGGTGGCGTCCCCCGGGTTGGCCAGGGTGAGCCATTCCTCGAAGCCGTCGCGCGTGGTCCCCTCCGCGAAGAACCAGAGCGGGGAGGGGGAGACGGCCCCCATGGCGTTATGCCCTCCCTGCACCGTTCCCTTGTACGAGAAGTACATGGGGCGCTCCGCCACCACCGGGACGCCGTTCAGGGAGGTCACACGCAGGGAGACGTCCTTGCCCGCCCCCGCCGCCTGGTTGACGAAGAGCGTCTCGCGCGCCCGGGGAGGCACGTAAACCGTGCGGGCGGTCACCGGTCCCTGCCCCGGTCCCGGGAAGAACTCCACGTTGACCACGGCGGTGGCGTCCCCCGGGTTGGCCAGGGTGAGCCATTCCTCGAAGCCGTCGCGCGTGGTCCCCTCCGCGAAGAACCACTGCCCGGAGAGGGATGTGGCTCCCACCGCCGATTCGCCTCCCTGCCATACCCCGCGGTAGTCGAAGTACATGACCCTCTCGGCCACGATAAAGCCGGTGCTCTGCACCACGGCGGAGACGTCCTTGCCGGAGCCCACCGCCTCGTTGACGTTGAGGGTGAACCTGCTCGCGGGAGGAACGAAGTAACCCCGCACCTCCTCGACACCTCCCTTCAGGAGGAAGGTAAAGCGGACGTAGATGTAATTACCGGAGGGGTTGAGCACGCAGAGCCATTCCTCGAAGCCGTCGCGCGTGGTCCCCTCCGCGAAATACCACCTATATTGCTGCATTCCGCGCAGGGCGGCTTCTACCTGCAGCATACCGTGCCCGAAATCGGGGTCCCAGCCGGGGGAGCCAAGATCGCGGCAGGTGGAGACGAGGAGGTGGTTTATCTCCGGGGGAGTCAGATTGGGATCGAGGGAGAGGAGCAACGCCGCGGCGGCCGCCACCTGGGGGGCAGACATGCTGGTGCCCTCCCCCCATACCAGCGAGAAGCCGGATTGCGGGTTCCCCGCCACGCGGTAGGACTCCTGGGGGATGCCGTCCGCGATTCTGTCGCCGTTATCGTCGCGGGTGAGGTTCCCTCCCGGCGCCACCAGGTCCAGGCCATCCCCGAAGTTGGAGTAGTGGGCTCTAATGTCGCGGAAGTCCGTGGCCCCCACCGCGATGACGTATTCCCCCTCGTCGGCGGGGCAGTCCATGCCGCCGGGATACCCGGGGTCGGAGCCCTCGTTACCGGCCGCGGCCACGCAGGTCACCCCCTTCTGGCACGCGTAGCGCACCGCTTCCCCCACCGCTTTGCTGTGGCGCGGCGAGGCCAGGCTGAGGCAGATGACCCTGGCTCCGTTGTCAGCGGCATAGCGTATCCCGGAAGCCACCGTGGAGGCGGAGCCCACGCCCTTGGCGTTGAGCACGCGCACGGGCATGAGGGAGCAACGGTAGGCCATGCCGGCGGCCCGGAACCCGTTGTTGTACGAGGAGGCGATGATGGCGGCCACGTGGGTGCCGTGCCCATATTCGTCGTCCGGGTAAGCGTCGTCGGAGACGAAGTCGTAGCCCGGCACGAAGGAGGTGTACTGGAAGTCGGGGGCGCGCGAGAAGGAGCCCGCGTCGCGGTAAGCGACCCCGGAATCCACCACCGCCACCACGACGGACCCTGTGCCGCCGCCGGAGAGGTCCCAGGCGCCGGGCATGGAAATCTTTTCCAAGTTCCACTGCTTGGGGTAATCCGGGTCATTGGGCGTACCCGTAGCCCGGAAGGTGTAATCCGGCTCGGCCCAGGCAACCCCGGGCATGCCCTGCAAGGAGTCCAGGGGCAGTGAGGAGGGTATGTCTATGAGGTATTCTCCCCCGGGGAGGCGCTTCAGGAAATGTGCGCCGCGGGAAAGCAGTTCCCCGCTGACCTGTCCTTGCCTCTCCTCCTCAAGGCGCAGGATGACCCTCTCCCGGCGGGCGCCTTCCCCGTCCCCTCTCTCGCCGTACCCCGCCGCGGAAACGATGCCGGGAGACGCCAAGGCGAGCAGCAGGGCGGCCGCGAGCAGCGAGGGGACGAGACGCCGGGCTGCGGGAGCGCGACTGGCGCCGCAGCCCGCCCGCGCTTTGACGGTAGGATCCACCTCACGCATCCTGTTCCCTCCGGGTTCGCACGAAAGGGACATGGTACTGTTTCCGCATGCCATTCATGTGACGCTTTCTTCGCGCCGCGGTTCCCTCTTGCCCCACAGTCCGCTTTCCCTCCTGACAGAGACCTCTCGGATACCTGATGATATACGATAAGGCGGCCGCGAGGTAAAGCAAGGCAAGGGGATCCCGCGCCATCGGGCAGCACAGGAAACGCGCCTCACACATCGGCGTTTGCGGGACCGCGCGCGGCCAGGTACTCTCCCAGCCGGCGCACCCCCTCCTCCAGCCTCTCCAGGCGGTTGGCGTAGCTGAAACGTATGTATCCCTCCGCGCCGCTCCCGAAGTCTATGCCGGGGGTCACCGCCACGCCGGTGCGCTCCAGGAGCTCCATGGCGAAAGAGTAGGAGTCGTAGGTGAAACACCTGGCGTTGGCCAGGATGTAAAAGGCACCGTGCGGCTCCACCGCCACCCCGAAACCGATCTCGCGCAGGCGGGGGAGGAGGAAGCGGCGTCGCTGGTCGTAGGTGCGCACCATGGCCTCCACCTCCTCGCGGGCTTCGGTGAGGGCGGCGATACCCGCCCACTGCACGAAGTCGTTGGCGGAGATGAAGAGGTTCTGCATCATCTTCTGGATAGGGCGCACGAACTCGGGGGGAGCGATGAGGTAACCGAGCCGCCACCCGGTCATGGCGTAGAGCTTGGAAAAACCGTTGATGACGAATGCGTGCTCAGTGAACTCCAGGATGGAATGCTCCTTGCGTTCGTAGACAAGGCCATGATAGATCTCGTCACTCACCACGTAGAGTTCCCTGCGGGCGAGGGCGGCGATCTCCTCCATGGCCTCCGGTTCCAGGAGGTTCCCTGTGGGGTTGGAGGGTGAGTTGATGATGATAGCCCTGGTGTTTTTCCCCAGCCTCCTCTCGATGTCCCTGGGGCGGTACTGGAAGCCCTCCTCCTCGAAGGTTGTCACCTCGGCGGGTTTTCCGTCCACGAACTCCACGATGTTGGGATAGCAGGCATAGCAGGGATTGGAGAGGATGACCTCGTCCCCGGGGTCCAGGAGGGCGGCGAAGAGCAGTAGCATGGCCGGGGAGCTGCCGTTGGTGACGATGACGCGGTCGGGGTCCACATCCACATGGTACTTGTCGCGGTAGTGCTCGGAGATGGCCTCGCGCAGCTCGCGTACCCCCTGGCTATGGGTGTAGTGGGTCTTGCCCTCCAGCATGGCGCGGTGGGCGGCTTCCTTGATGCAGCGAGGGGTGTCAAAGTCGGGTTCGCCCACCTCCATGTGGATCACGTCGTGGCCCTCGCGTTCCATAGCCTGGGCCTTTTCCAGTACCTCCATGACGATGAAGGGCGGTATGCGCTCGCCCCTCCTGGCTACCATCTTTTACCTCCTCGGCGGACCACGTTTCCATCCTCAGGGGTTGAGAAACAATTATATATTACACGGAAGAACAGGAAGAACAGCGTGTGGGGTCCCCCCGGACCGACGGTATCGCGTGCATGGCCCGGAAGAGGGAGAAGGGGAACGGGGGCCGCATGATGTATAGTTGATCTGGGGAGACGTTCGTGGACCGCCGGGGCGCGGAACGGCGGCCGCACTCGTGGAAGGGAGGAACATGGACTGGGAAGCCCTCAGGTCACGCATCCGGGCGGATTTCGAGGCCAAGAACAACACCCGCGAGGCGGTCTTGAAGTTGTGCCGCTCCCTGGTGCAGACCTCCAGCTACCTCATAAGAGCCGTGCACCGCGGCGAGAGGGAGGAAGCGGAGAAGCTCATGGAACAAGCGCGTGACCTCTCGCGAGAGATCACCCACATCACCGCCGATCACCCCGAGGTCTACACGGCCGGTTTCGTGCACGACGCGCAGAAGGAGTACGCGGAGGCACGGGCTACCTTCGCCCTCATCTACGGTGATACGCTCCCGTTGCCCGAGGAGCTGGAGGTGGAGTACCCGGCCTATCTCAACGGGTTGGGCGAGGCGGTGGGAGAGCTGCGGCGCGCCATCCTCGACCTCATACGCGAGGGGCACCTGGAGCGCAGCGACGAGCTGCTATCCTTCATGGACGATATCTACTATCTCCTGGTCTCCTTCGACTACCCCGACGCCATCACCGGTAACCTGCGCCGCACCACGGACATGGCCCGAGGGGTCATCGAGCGCACACGCGGCGACCTCACCACCGCCATCCGCCAGAGCAAGCTGCGTCAGGCCATCTCCGACCTGGAACGGCGCCTCCAGTGATATATGTCGGTCTTCGGGCTGGATGAGGTATGGGCGGCTTCGAGCCGCCCGCGGTTTTCCCTTCTGGTCTGATATGATGTGGAGGGGGCAGAGCGGGCCCGGGCTCCTCGCGTTCTGGGCATAGGCCAGGTCCTGACCCTACCTCTTTCGCCCGTGCTCTCGTTTCCTGTCGCCGAGCATGCGGGAAAACGTTTCCGCGCCTGAGGTGGCCTTTCTTTCCTCACGGGAGGTGCCGAAGAGCCTCTCCTCCATGGCGTCGAGGAAGCGTTCGATGCTCTTCTGGGAGGTAGCGAGGGCGCGCGATTGGTTCTTTACCAGCTCGAAGGCCAATCGCTCTACGTCGTACTCCTCGTCACTCAGGATGCGCGTGAGGATGAGGCCCACGGCGGAGCCGGCGATGAAGGTGGCGACGAGCTCCGTGTCGCAAGGTATGATGAGGCCGCGTTCCTTGACCAGCTCGAGATCGCTCGCCAATTTCCTCCGCGCGAAAGCGGCCTGCTTCTCTATCTTTTGTGAGAAGGCGATGTCCGCGGCCATGGCTTCCTGGTAGATTATGGTAGTTAATTGGGGGTTCTGCTTGTGGAAACGAAGGTAGTCGACGGTGTTCTGTTGCCAGGCGTAGAGGGGCGGTTGGCCGGAGAGGATGGCCTCGCGGAGCCTGGCGCTGTTATTCTCGAGTACGATAGACAGCTGCTCGAAATAGGAGTCGACCAGGTGCGCGAAGATGGCCTGCTTGGACTGAAAATAATGGTAAAAGGTGCCTCTCGCGACCCCCGCAGCTTCCACGATATCCGTCACCGAAGTCGCTCGATATCCCTTTTCGGCGAATGCCCTGGCCGCACCGGAAATGATCTTTCTCCTGCGTTCCTCGCTGGTCAGGGCTCCCCCTTTTTTCGCCAATGGCAATACCCCCCCGTAGCATGGAATACCGTTTCCAAGTGCTCGCGGCGAAAGAACGACGATGGCGAGACCAATTATGCCATCCCTCGCATAGAGGGACAAGGTAGGTGAGCTTGTTGGCTCACTGGGTTCCCGTTCGAGGAACCTGCGCCATCATGTCCTGCAGTGTCGGGGGCTTTATGGCCAGGCCCCTCTCCATCTTCTCCAGGATACGGTCGACCTCGCCGAGGTCGGTGGCCAGTGCCCGGGACTGGTTTCTTACCAGCTCGAAGGCGATGCGCTCCATGTCGTAATCCTTGTCCGTAGACACGTAGTGTACGATTATCTCCAGGGCGGCGCCGGTGATGAAGGCCGCGGAAACGTCGTAATCGCATTTGATGATGAGGTTGCGCTCCGCCAGCATCCTCAACTCGGAGGCAAGGATATGGCGCGATAGCAACACGTAGTCCGATAATCTCTTGGAAAAACTCGCTTCTTGCCCCATGGCCTGGCGGTAGATGATATGGGTGAGCTGGGGGTTATCGCGGTGGAAGCGGAAGAACTCCAGCGCGTAATCGAGCCAGGCGTAGAGGAAGGCCCCCCCGCCGAAGATGGCCCGCTTTATGCGCACGCTGTTTTTCGTGAGCAGCTCAGTGAGATTCTCGAAGTAGAGGTCGATTATGCGCAGGAAGATATCCTCCTTGCATGAGAAATAATGGTAAAAGGTCCCCCGGGACACGCCGGCGCTCTCCACGATGTCATTGACCGAGGTTGCCGCATAGCCCTTCCTGGCAAAGACATGGATGGCCTCGTTCAAGATCTGTTTCTCGCGCTCCTCGCGCGTAAGCGCGCGGCGTCTACCCCTCATGGCGCTTCTCCGTTTTCACCCAATACGGAAATAACGGATAAAACCGGGCCAGGATTATTATAATCCAATTCATCTCACGGGAGAATCAACGGCAGATGAAGCCAGGCCGCCACGCCTCCGTAGCGGCCTCATGGCGTTTTCTCCAGCTCGATTGCACAGGATGCCGGGCAGTTCTCTCATCTCTTCCCGGCGGTGGCCCCGACAGCAGGGCGCTCTCGCGTGCGGTCCAAACGGAGATAATGGCATCCCTCCGGGAGAGTATCGCGTTGTGTACCTATCATCACTGTGCCTTACCCGATGTCAGTTTATGCCCCTGCCTTTCATCGGGAGAAGTTGTTGTATCGGCTTGTCGATATCATGACGCTCGCCGCCAAACAGAGCCTTTCTTACTGACATGTTAATATACTCGAGCCCCAGGGTAGCAAGAACCGGGATATGGCTTTTTACATGCATGAATATTCTTGAGGTTCCGCTCATCAAACCGCTGATTCAATATTTGATAATATATATTGACATGTCAGTCTATATTTTATAGTCTATATGTATCTCAATATGAGACAGGCTGCGGATGGGTTCTTGTTGATGACAGGGCGGCACGAAGGGGTACTTGCCAGAGCAGAGATGCTTTGGGCGACTGCGAAAGGGGGGATGTGCAGGCACGGCGTGTCTCTTGTGGTTTTTCAAAACGCTTGCTGTACCTGGAAGGGACTTTAAAACATTCTTAAGGGGGGTTTTCGGTGAGACAAAGGTTTACGGCGATAATCTGTTCTTTTCTCGTTGTTGCCCTCGTCCTCATGGTAATGAGCCCTTACGTGGTAGCCTCGGAGTCACCATCGGCCGTTGCCGCCACGGGTGATCTTTACACCGTGACCACTGCGGACAACGTCAAGCTGGTGATAAAGCATTACCTGCCGGGCGAGAGCGCCTCTTACAACGCCGGCGCGCAGCCGGTGATACTCATGGCGGGGCTTCTCTGCAATAACAATTTCTACGAGGTGAGGACGCCCGAAGGAGCCAGCTACAAGGACGTGAAACTACCCAAGCAGCTCCCCGACTGGGCTGTGGGCGATCCCTTCATCGTGGAAGACCCCATGAAATTCTACAGCCTGGCATACTATCTCTGGGACCAAGGCTATGACGTTTGGACGGTGAACTACCGCGGGGAAGGCCGCGACGATATGCGCTGCGGTGGCGCCGGGCCGTTCGCCATCGACGAGCTGGGCGCCAACGACATGCCCGCCATAGTCACCAAGGTCCGAGAGCTGACAGGGAAAAAACCGGTCTGGATCGGGCACAGCATGGGCTCCACCATGGCTTATATGTATCTGCAGGGCGCCAGATTCGCCGATCCCGCGAACACTCAGAGCGACATCGTCTCCGACCCCTCCCTGGTGGCGGAGCGGAATAACGGGGAAGGCGAGCAGGCCCTGAGGGCTCTCGTCGACCTTGACGGCCCGGTGATCCCGGGAGGCTCCATCGCCTCCCTCCTGCGCCCCCTCGTTTTCCTGCTGCTGGGGGTTCCTCTCTATCTTGACCTGCGTCCTCTGACCGCCAACTTCGGCTACCTGGCGTCCAGCCCCATGCTGATGCTGCAGGCCTTACTGGGATCCATGTCGGGATTGCTGGGCCTCATCCCCGGCCTCGATATCTTCAGGATCGCGCTCCTCATCAAGCCCGAGAACATCAGCGGCAACGTTTCCAACTTCTTTTTCCAGTTCGTGGTGGACGGGGTGAGCACCAGGGTCCTCACTCACTTCGCCGACGCCATAACCTACCGCAAGCTGAGGGAGGATTGGCACAACGCCCCCAAGTGGGGGACGGTTCCGCCGGCGCCCAAAGCGGGAGACGGGTATTATTACTATTCCGACAACCTCGGCAAGATAAGCCTTCCGGCTCTGGTCATCGCAGATGCCACGAAGGACATCACCAACCCTGATGACATCAGGTCCTTCTATGAGAAGAAGGCGAGGCACTCCAGGGACGAGTTCCACATGATACCCGGCACCGCGCACGTGGATCTGGTGATCGGGCTCAACGCGCCTCTGGTGCTGTTCCCGAAGATAGGGGAATGGCTGGACTCGCTGTAAGACCATTGGGAGGTCCCTGCGCCGGGACGGGAAAACGGGCATGAGACACCCATCCCGTAGCACAGCGGAGGCCGCCCCCCGTCAGGGTCTGGGGGGCGGCCGCCCACCCGCGCATCCGCCGGAGGGTGCGGAGGCAGGGCAAGCGGGGTTCCCGGCGCCTCTCCCTTCAAGGCGCTATAAGTGTCCGCTCTTTCATGCGAGAAGATGTCGCTTCCTCCTGAGGCCGTTTTCCTTGCGCGGAGTAATCGCGAAAGAAGGGCAGGGTTCCTCTCACGGGGAGGAGAGGTCACGCAAGTGGAAAGACGCATGAGCGGGATATGGCATGCGGCTGAGGAATGGCGCGGCAAAGCCCAGGCTCTTGCTTTTTAGTCGGGGCCGGCAACGGGCAATTCAGGCACACGGAGAGCGTGAAAGCGTTTCGGCAGCCATGATATCGCGGGAGCAGAGAGGGGGGATGTCGAGGGGCATAGACCATTCTGGTCTCGCGGGCGCCCGGCACGGGGGAGGCGCGAAGAAAAGGGCGTCTCGAGATCGAGGACAAGAACGGGGAGCAAGGGAAGGAGGCGAGCCCCTCTTAAGACCTCGCTCCCGGGGATCGAGAGGAGGATGTGATGAGAAAGAAAGCAACCAGGTTGATGGCCTTGTTTCTGGCCGCTACACTCGCTTTCCTGCTGGCCGTTCCCGGATGGGAAGCAGGAGCCGCCACGCAAGACCTCTACACCACGGTAACCGCGGACGGCGTGCAGTTGACGCTCAAGAGATATCGCCCCGACCAGCAAAGCGCTTTCCGCAGCGGCAAACAGCCGGTGATCCTCATGTCGGGGATCCTATGCAATCACAATTTCTTCGACGTGCGCACCCCGGAAGGGGAATCCTGCGGCGTCAAACTTCCCCCCGACATCGCTGACTGGGCCAAGCATGATCCTTACATCAAGGCGGACCCCATGAGATATTACAGCCTGGCCTACTACCTTTGGGATCAGGGATTCGACGTATGGTTGGCAAACTACCGTGGCGAGGGTAGAGAGCCCATGAGGAGCGGCGGCGCTGGAGGATATGCCATCGACGAGTTGGCGATCTACGACATGCCCGCCATAGTGACCAAAGTGAGGTCGCTCACGGGAAAGAAACCGGTGTGGATCGGGCACAGCATGGGTTCCACCATGGCTTACATGTACCTTGAGGGGGCCAAGTTCAGTTCCTCGCTCAATGCGGATTCCCACGTGGTCTCGGACACTTTGCTGGCGAGCCAGCGCAACAACGGCTTAGGCTCGCAGGCGCTGAAGGCCCTGGTGGACCTGGATGGGCCCGTCATCCCGGGTGGCTCCATCCCGGCGCTGCTGCAGGTGTTGCTATGGCCGGCTTTGTCCATCCCCCTCTACCTTGACCTCAGGCCTATCACCGCCAACCTAGGCGGCATGGCGGCCGACCCTCTCATGGCGTTGGAGAGCATGGCCCAGTACCTGTGGGGTATGGTGGGTTACCCGGACCTGGGCCTTCTTAATCTCCTTTTTTTGATCGATCCGGCGAACATGGACGCCAACGTCTCGCGGTATTTCTTCCAGTATGTATTAGACGGGGTGAGCACCAGGGTGGTAGCCCAGTTCGCGGACGCTATCGTCAACGGCAAGCTGAGGGAGGATTATCGCAACGGAGCGCTGAACGGGCTGCTGGTGAGTCCTCCGGCTCCGGCTGCGGGTGACGGGTATTATTACTACTCGCAGAACCTCTCGAAGATAAAGCTACCCGCGCTTGTGATAGCCGATTCCACACACGATATCACCAACCCCGAAGACGTGAAGGGGTTCTATGACAAGAAGACCAGGAACAGCAAGGACAAGTTCTACGTGATATCCGGCACCGCGCACGTGGACCTGGTGGTGGGGTTGAACGCGCCCAAGGAGCTCTACCCGAAGATCGGCAACTGGCTTAAATCCCTCTGAAGGATACGCAATCAGAGCGGCAGGGTGCGTGGAGCAGAGGCCGACAGAGACACCGGGAAGAGGTGATGCAGAGGCGTTGATGTCCGCGATGTCGGGGCGTCGGGAGAAAGCAAGAGGGACTTCTGGGGTTAGCGATGGCTTGCGCGGGAGACGCACGCTCTGAGCAGAGTGTGCGTCTCTCAGTGGCTCTCCTCCCGGCTCCCGTCCAGCTTGCGCACGTAGATGGAGTTTGCGAGATGCCAGCCCACGGTGCGCCGGTTCCTGCCCACCACCGCCTGCAGGGGGCCCTTGAAGGGGTCCTTGGCCACCACCTTGATCTTCACGCCGGGTTTTATCCCCAGGGAGGCCATGAACTGCAGCAGCTCCGGCTCGTCGTCTTTCACGCTAATGACCTCCGCCCTTTCCCCCGCTTCCAGAGAATAGAGGGTAGTGTCCTCCACCTTTACGTCCTCCACCTTTGAGGGTATGGGGTATCCGTGGGG
>OGCI01001910.1_pt1 | contig 15524 bp, 14 predicted proteins | sample 1570021 | NCBI WGS metagenome assembly OGCI01 (sample SAMN06264664, study PRJEB24512) | hot springs metagenome | isolation source: Hot spring water | place: South Africa: Tshipise | collected 2015-06-21 | reverse complement strand
ATCTCCGATGGCTGCGTTATCGCTACAGGTGCCGTGATCGAACGCAGTGTCCTTTCGCCTGGGGTTCGAGTGCAAGAAAATGCCATCATCCGCGAATCAATCGTGCTGACAGATACGTTAATCGAAAGCGGCGCCCTAATTGAACGCTCCATTCTGGATAAACATGTCTTGGTAGGCAAAAATTCCCGTATTGGGTCAATAGACCTAGAGCCGATTCAATTTGCCATGATTGGAAAAAACAGTCATGTTCCAGATAACTACGTCATTGAAGGTGGGGCACTGATTTACCCGGACGTCGCTCCCAGTGATTACCCTAGCAACCATATCTCCAGCGATGCCATCATCGAAAGCAGACGCGAACCCTACGAAGTTTAGACGCAGTGGCGGTATCCTTCTCCACCCCAGTAGCATCTGGGGGGATTATGGTATTGGCGAGCTAGGCCAAAACACCTTCAAGTGGATCGAGTTTTTGAAGCAAGCGGGCTGTGGCTTGTGGCAAGTTTTGCCCTTGGGTCCTACGGGCTATGGGGACTCTCCCTATCAGAGTTTTTCCTCTTTTGCCGGTAACCCTAATCTAATCAGTCTCGAGTTGCTCTTTCAAGAAGGCTTACTCGATCGAAGGGACTTCGATCAGATGCCTGACTTCTCTCCAGAACGGGTTGACTTTGGAAAATTGATTCCTTGGAAAGCAAACCTGCTGAATCGCGCTTATCAACATTTTCGCCAACATCGCTTTCCAGACCTGCAAGATGAGTTTGCCCAATTTTGCACTGCTCAGGCTGAATGGCTTGAGGATTTCGCCTTGTTTATGGCGCTTAAGCAAGCTCACCAAGGGCGAACTTGGATGGAATGGGAAGAGCCTTATCGGCAACGCTCCCCCGAAGCTATACAAAAATTTGCTCAGCGCAACCAAACAATGATCGACTCCGTCCGATTTCAACAATTTCTCTTCTTTCGTCAATGGTCTGCGTTGCGCACTGCAGCCCATGAAGCGGGGATTCGCATTATCGGCGATGTCCCGATTTTTGTGGCGCAGGATAGCTGCGATGTTTGGTGTTATCCGCAATTGTTTAAGCTGAACCAAAGAGGCTATCCCAGGGTCATTGCCGGTGTGCCACCCGATTACTTTTCACCAATTGGCCAACGATGGGGAAACCCAATCTATAATTGGAAAGAACATCATCATTCTCATTTCGATTGGTGGAAAAGACGCTTCAAGCACACATTGAACCAAGTAGACTTCATCCGCATTGATCACTTCCGCGGTTTTTGCGCTTGCTGGGAAATTCCTGCTCATCTCCCCACCGCAGAAAAAGGACGCTGGGTCAAATCGCCAGGTTCAAGGCTTTTCCGCCATTTAAAGACTGAGCTGGGGGAGAATTTACCCTTCATCGCTGAAGATCTGGGCGTGATAACGGAAGATGTAATCCGACTACGGGAGAATTTTCAACTACCCGGCATGAAGGTTCTCCAATTTGCCTTTGACGACCATAATCCACGCAATCCTTTCCTGCCACACAATTTTTCAACCCGCTGTGTTGTCTACACAGGAACTCATGACAACGACACGACCCTCGGATGGTACATAAGTTTGGACGCTCCGATCCGCGCTGCGGTAAAACGTTACCTACCCTGGATTGATCAAGATCCAGCCTGGCAAATGATTCAATACGCCTGGGCATCGGTTGCAGTCTTCGCCCTTGCTCCTCTGCAAGATTTCTTACGGCTTGGCAGTGAAGCTCGCTTTAATTATCCCGGAAAAATTGGACAATACTGGAGCTGGCGAGCAACACCCGACTTGCTCAGCGGCCAGCTTGCCGCGCAAATTGCCCAGCTCAATCAACAATACAATCGTCAATCATTCGAGGCATGATAATTCATAGCCTATCTTCGCAACTCACGAAGGTTCTGCCAAAGCAAGAACAAACCGGCGAAAAAGACCGCCGCCAAGACAATTTGCCAAAAGAAATGAAAGAGCAAAACGAAGGAAGAGACAATGGCTAACCCAATCGAGAGGCTATTGATCAGGCGGGCGAACTGCCCCCGAAAACTGGCTTCAATAAACACCAAGCCTCCGATCAGGGCTGCTAAACCGATTAAAAAATATGGTCTCTCAAACCACCAGAGAAAAACCACGCCGATCAAAAGGATACCAACACTGAGGGCAGCAATTCCTTCAGCAAGGATGTTTAAATTTGACGTCTCCGGCAGGGGCTCATGGCTGTGGCGGATATGAGCTCGAATGGGAATTGCCTCTCCATTTTCAAGCTGTCTTTGATATTTCTGTATTAGACTTCGCGCTCGCTTAAGTTCGGCTAACTCGCGCTTTTGCACCCATAAATTTTTGGCTTGCGTAGCTCTCGTTTTATTGAGATCTTCACTGGCTTTCTGCTGATCAGCCAGCATCGCGAGGGCTTGATGGTAAACCTCCAGCCGTTGGAGTTCTTCGGTTCTCTTGCCAATCTCGATTTCCAACTCTTGAATTTGCCGATCAAAGGATTGGATTTGTTCTTCGCTACGTCGAATAAGCTGGTGTGGAGGGGTAACTTTATCTAAACCCGCCCATCCCAAAGGATCAATCCATCGCCGTCGAAAATTGCCATCACGATCGTAAATCGGGCCTGCAGGCGCATTCTCTCCAGCGATAGGGTCTTGAGCGTACAAACCCCATAAGCCACGATAACCTGCTGCCCATGGAGTGTTTTCGTCGAAGAGTGTTACTTCCCAGCTTTTCCCTTCTGTGGCACCAATCGCAATACCATCGCCGCGGGCATAATCCACAAAAGGCACACGGAAGACAATGAAGCGCCTTTGGGTTTCCTTCGTCCCTGCCTGCCTGAGAAAGTCATACCAAAGCGATTCCAAACGGTTGACGACCACCGCGAGCGGTCTCAAGAAGGGTACTTCGACCTCGCTCATGTACTCTCCTTTTTGGAAGTAACTGGCGTGGCTACCTGCACCTACGTACACGACAGGGTGATCGCCGACTTTTTCGAGTTCTGGATCTGACCAGTGTCTTCTGAGGTCATCTCCCTCGAAATCGTGCGAAGCATAAGCCACCCAAAGCGGTTCGAGACGTCCTACTCGCTCATTGACGCTCAATTCATCGTCTCTGAAGCCATCCCCCTCTCTTTCGACGCAATAGACCGAGACCATTTCCCAATCCGCCTCGTGGTCATTGACACCAAAAAACCCTGAACGCCAGTTATTGAAGGGATAAAAATACCAATATTGAAGAATCACCCACCCATTTTCTCGAACGACTCGCCCGTAGTAGCAATAGCGTTCGCCTTCCAATTGTCGTTTGCGATAGATGTAGGCGGCTGTTGCGGCGGTGTCCCCAGGAACCCGACCACGCCAGAAGAGTGAAAGGCTGAAAATAGCATCAATCAATCGAGAAGTGTAGCCAACGCGGGCTAACCTTGCCCGACCAGGGCGGAATAAATCATCGACATTATGATGGGTCAGTCGCTCGACTGCATCGGCGATTGAATGTTTGGCGAGTTCCACCACATCCATTGGCTCAACAAACTTGAGGTAAAGTACGCTTCCTTTTTCAAGCTGCCAGTCTTTGGTCAACAGCTCTAAGGTCAATCCCCCTTGGGGTACTAATTCAAGAGCTGGTTTATCAGGTGGCCTAACCCATAGACTACATTGAGAGATATACCATTCAATATCTACCGGAAAGAAGTGCTCTCCTTTCGTGAAGCGCAGAATTGGCTCAAACCGTTTCAAGATTTTCAAATCCAGAGTATGGTCTGTCATCGTCTACGGACCTTACTGCGAAGAGCCGCTTGAACCTCATCCAAATTCAAGTAGAACACCAAGAAAATGCCTACAGCCATCCCGATATAATTCGGGCGTTGGCGCAGATAATTCACCAAACCGATTAACAACCCCAACCCTTGCAATGTCATCGAGAAAAGCCATGCCCAACTCGCCAAACGCAACAAGGCAGCACTGACAAGTATCATGGCTGACCCCAATACGATTAAGACAAGCACATTAGAAAAACTCTCAAAAAGAGGGAGAGGGATGTACTGCCATTCTCCAAACTGAGTCCATAAATTCCACCCTGCTAATCGCCCTTGGTAAATGCCCGCACCTAATAAACCAATCCCTTGTAAGGTCTGAATAAGCGCAAGAATAACCACACTACGTGGGAGGTCAGGTTTCTTACTCTCTCCGCTCATCTGCTCTAATTTCCTACACACCTGTTTCCGGGTCTGTTGAAGGTGTATCCGCTATCCGTCGTAATAGTGCAGCACGCTGCAACTCTTTTTGCGAGATGCGATTCGTTCGTCCACAATGCGGACAAACAACATTATAGTGATGTAATTTTTTACGGGCGAGCTCGTTCAAAGCCTCTAGAACTGCTGCTTTTCCCAAGGCAAAAGGTTTATGACAAAAGTTACACCGAATTTGCATTCTCCTACCTCCTTCGGGTTAAGTATACAACAAGTTCAAGTTCCCTCTTCCGAAATCATTAAAAAGCATTAAAATCAATCTTCAAAAAAGGAGCATCTCGTGACCGGCACGATTCTAAACATTATCACCGTACTGGTGGGGGGCACAATCGGAACATTTTTTGGGGCAAGGCTACCCGAGCGTATTCGGCAAACGGTTTTAGCAGGATTGGGTTTATTCACCGCAGTGATTGGAATTCAGATGTTCCTCAAGACAGAAAACGCTATGATCGTCTTGGGGGGATTATTGATTGGAGGCTTGTTGGGCGAATGGTGGAAGATCGAGGATGGCTTGCGCGCTTTCGGGGCTTGGCTCGAAAAACGCTTTGCCAACCAGCAAGCGGAAAGTCAAAGCGGCAATCGCTTTATCCGTGGCTTTATGACAGCTTCGCTCTTGTTCTGCATTGGGCCGATGACCATCCTAGGTTCAATTCAAGATGGATTGAGTGGCAATTATCAACTGCTTGCTATCAAATCGGTTCTAGATGGTTTTGCAGCGTTAGCATTCGCTTCCACGTTGGGGATTGGTGTGCTTTTTTCCACGATTGTCATTCTTGTTTACCAAGGGGGGATCAGTCTGCTTGCTGCCCAACTTCAAGCTGTCATTACTGAAGCAATGATGAATGAAATGACAGCCGTCGGTGGTGTCTTAATTGTCGGTTTAGCTCTAAGCGCTTTACTCGAGATCAAGCCTATTCGGGTGGGAAATTTCTTACCTGCCTTGGCAGTTTCACCGCTAATCGTAGCCATGCTTACTGCCTTTAATTTAGCACCCTAAAACCATTGGATTAGCAACCAGAGACGTTAACAAAGATAAGCTGATTGGGAAGCGTCATTCCAAACGAGCGCAGCGACGCCCATGTCATTCCGAGACTCTCTCATAACGCGGGAGCGTCACTTGATGCAGTCATGAGATGAATACCGCGCAGTTTCCAAGCAGGCATATGTCATGAGTATCCAGCAGGAAGATCATTCGCCTACTTGACCTGTACCCCTCACTCCCGGACCCTCTCCCACGAAAGGGAAAGGGGGGCAAGCTCCCTTCCCCCTATGGCGGAAGGGCAGGGGATGAGGGCTGTGATGAAGGAATAACATACCACTTTATTGAGCACCAGCCGCTGCCAAAGCAGCTTCAATTTCTTGCTCAAACATACTGTAAGGGAGCGCCCCTTCAATAACCTTGCCATTTATCAGGAAAGATGGTGTTCCCCCGATGTTATTTTGTCTGCCAAATGCAATGCCCTCGTTTATTTTTTCTTCATATCGTTTTTCTTTCATACATTGGTTATACTGGTCAACATTTAGACCAAGGGTTCGGGCAAAGACTTCGAGACGTTTTAGAGTGAAACCACCGACGTTTTCACCCATTTGATTAGCAAACAAAATATCGTGGTATTCCCAAAATTTTCCTTGTTCGGCAGCACAGTAGGAAGCCATCGCTGCATCCGCAGACTCCTGCCCGATGGGAAAACCACCCGGCCCATAAGGGATAAATTCATAATAGACTTTACCAGTCGCTACATAATTCTCGACAATCAAAGGCTGCGTTTGGTCTGAGAAGCGTTTGCAAAATGGACATTGATAATCAGAGAATTCGTATATTTTCACGGGTGCGTTTGGATCTCCCATTGCATTGAAATTTGCGTTGGGACGGGGATTAGGAGTAATTTGAACAATCTCTCCCGTAGGAGCAAGAGCTTGCTGGAGGGAGGGATAAATAAGCAACGCGACAATGATAAGCACTGCACCAATCACTATTAATAAAATGGTGATTCTTTGGTGCTGTTGGCGGCGTAAGCGTTGCTCCCGCAATTGCTGTCTTTTGGATTTCTCTTCAACCTTTCTACCCATAGTTACTCCTGTATATGTTGAGAATACGAGAAGCTATTTTCCCATAAGTGCAATGTTTTGTCTAGGTTTGGACAATTTATCAACATTTAGCATTCAAAATGTTGTACCAGCCAAAGTGTTCCTCCCGGTTTATGGCATACCAAAATGTCCGTGTCGCGAGCGAGTCACCCGAAAGGCAGGCCTCCTCGTCTGCGCATCGCAAGATTAGGAGTCATAGAGATGTCTGCCTGCGTCCAACAGCAGCCAGGGGATCTTTGTTCGACATTACAAGAGAACTTCAGTTCAAACAAGCGCAGCGACCTACCACAGCCGTGTCATTCCGAACGAGCGTCGGCGAGGGAGGAAATCTTAAAACTTCTCACTTCGAAGCCAAGGGCCGAATCAGCCACTTCTCACCCAAATTATCCTACCCGATTGGGCAGCGAGGGTCTTGCTCGTTTTTACTCCACAGCACCTATTTATAGCTGCCACAAGCAAATCATATCGCCATATCATCAAATCAGGCACCTTACAATTTTATTATTTACAAACGTTATAAATTTTGCTAAAGTATTCTTAGAGAATTCGAGAGAGATGATCTGAGCACAAACGAGAAAGGAGGTCCTATCGAACGATAACTCAATTCCAAATTGCTAAGTCGTTCGCATGGTTCTGCTAAAAGGAGGTCCTATCGAAATAACTCGTTTGTCGTTTCCTTCCCCTCTTTCTTGATAACGCTTGTGAAGCGTTCCAGCGGTAATCAACCGCTCGGGCAGCGAAAGCGACAAAAGTCGAGAGCAAATCAGACCCATCTGAATTGGGTCTGATTTTTTCATTACAAATGAATGAGAGCTTAATCCAGCGTGAGTGTTTTCTCATAAATCAGGGGTATGACTTGACAATTACGAAATATTCCCTTAGGATATTCTATATCATTTATAAAGTCTATTGATTATATATACTTTAGAGATGAAACTGACCAAACGCAGTGAATATGGGTTGCGCGCCATGATCGACATGGCGATTTGGGAGACAGAGAATGGCTCCAAATTTATTCAAATTAAAGACATTGCCCAGCGAGAAAAAATCCCCGCCAAGTTTCTCGAACAAATCTTACTAACGCTGAAGAATGCAGGCTTAATCAACAGCCGCATGGGGATCAAAGGTGGTTACTATCTATCCAAACCTCCTTCAGAGATTACGCTGGGGCAAATTATCCGCGTCCTCGATGGTCCGCTGGCACCAATTCGCTGTGTCAGCCAAATTGCTTATGAACCTTGCGGATGTCCAGATGAAGAAACTTGTGGACTCCGCTTAGTAATGTTCGATGTGCGAGCCGCTATCTCCAACATCCTCGATCGCACGACACTTGCTCAAGTCGTCCATCGCGTCGAAGCTGCTCGACAAATGAAAAGACAACGCCAAGTCTAAGAATATCTTTCAAGAAGCTTTTGAGCATGATCGTTGATGCTCTAATAGTATAGTAAATCTTTAAACTTTATAGACATAGAAAGGAACTCCTATGAACCCCAAAAACAAACTTTCAATCTTTAGCGGTATCTTATCGGTGTTCCTTTTTTTGCTCTCTGGTTGTTCTTCACCAACTCACGCCGCCGAGAAAAAACAAGCTATTTCCGTCTCCGGCGCCTTTGCGCTCTATCCCTTGATGACTCGTTGGGCTGAGGAGTACCAACAGATTCATCCAGAGATTGTTTTTGACATATCCGCCGGTGGCGCCGGCAAAGGGATGGCGGACGCCCTGGGTGGCGTTGTCGATATTGGCATGGTTTCTCGCGATATCACCCCCGAAGAGGAAGCCAAAGGTGCCTTTTGGGTTGCAGTCACCAAAGATGCCGTCTTCCCAACGATGAATTTCAACAATCCGGTTAAGGACTTGATTCTTCAAAAAGGATTCAGCCGAGATGTTTTCTATGGCATCTTTATCAGTGGAGAAATAACCACCTGGGGACAAACCGTCGCAGACCTTCAATATCAAGACCCCATCCATGTGTATACTCGCTCGGATGCTGCCGGTGCTCCTGAGACCTGGGCGAAGTATCTTGGCAAAAAACAAGAAGATTTGCTCGGCGTAGGTGTCTTTGGCGATCCCGGCTTGGTGGAAGCGGTAGCGAAAGACCCCCTCGGCATTGGCTTCAACAACCTCGGATACGCCTATGACCAATCTAGCGGCGATCCTGTAAGCGGTATTTGGATCATTCCCATCGACGTCAACGAAAACCAACTTGCTGACGAAGATGAAATTTTAGACACCAAAGAAAAAGCTATTGAGGCTGTGGCATCCAACCGCTATCCTTCGCCACCAGCACGGCAATTATATTTGGTAACCAAAGGTAAACCCACTGGCTTTGTGCTAGATTTTATCTATTGGGTGCTTACCGACGGCCAACAATACGTTAATGAAGCTGGGTATATCCAACTGACCCAGACTCAACTCCAAGAAAACCTCGAAAAATTGAAACCGTGAACTCGGATACCGAAGAAGTCATACTTAGAGCAGAGGAAGCTCAATGATTAATCCACCTATCTCTGAACCTGTTTCTCAATCAGTTCAATCTTGGCGGTCGAAATTGGATCAATGGGTTCAACGGCTGTTTTGGCTGTTTTCAGGGCTTCCTTTGCTCCTTGCATTATTGATCTTACTCGCCCTTTGGGTCAAGTCTCAACCGATTTTAGAGACCCATCCGATAACGAAGCTGCTTTTCGGCTCAGTTTGGAAACCGCAGAAAGGAGAATTCGGCTTCCTGCCCTTCATTGGTGGAACGATCTGGGTGACCATAACAGCTTTGGTCATTGCCGTGCCGGCCTGTATTCTGACAGCCATCTATATCAGCGAATACTCTTCAGGTCGGATCCAACGTCTCATTAAACCCTTGTTAGATTTGCTCGCCGCTATCCCTTCGGTTGTATACGGGGTTTGGGGGGTGCTGGTGGTCGTCCCGTGGGTGCAAAATTCTGTGGCGCCACTTCTCAGTCGATGGGACCATATCTTCCCCTTACTTATCAGGACGAACCCAACCGGATATAGCATCCTTGCCGGAGGCATCGTCCTAGCTGTCATGATCGCCCCCTTCATCATCTCCATCGCATACGAGGTGCTTCAAACCGTTCCATCTGGACTGCGCCAGGCATCATTAGCGGTGGGAGCCACCCGTTGGCAAACCGTTAAATACGCTGTCTTACCCAAAGCGTCGAGCGGGATTTTCGCCAGCATTGTCTTAGGCTGTTCGCGAGCCCTCGGGGAGACTATGGCTGTCCTGATGGTCGTTGGCAATGTCCCGCAGATTCCACATTCCATTTTTGATGCTGCTTACCCTCTGCCGGCATTAATTGCTAACAACTATGGCGAGATGATGTCCATTCCCCTTTACGACGCCGCGCTTATGACGGCTTCGTTAATCCTTTTAGGCATGGTGCTGGCTTTGAATTTGCTCTCCATCCTTGCCTTGAGACATGTTCTGCGAGAGCAAAAATAATTGAGAGAACAGAAGGTGTCCTGATGAGATGGAAATGGCGACATATTGAAGAAGGATTAATGCGAATTTTGATGCTCCTTTCCTTTGGTTTGATTCTCATGAGCTTGCTGCTAATTCTCATCACCATTACCTCAAAAGGGCTTCCCTCTTTGAGCTGGCAAATGATCTCTCAAACACCAAAGGGAGGATTCTACTTGGGAAAAGAAGGGGGGATATTAAATGCCATGATTGGCTCGCTTTACCTAGCCCTTGGTGGAACACTGATTGCCCTATTTCTCGCCTATCCTTTAGCCCTTTTTCTGAATGTATATCTCTCTGGCTCAAGGTGGGCTGAGTTGGTGCGGTTGTCTCTGGATATTTTGTGGGGAATCCCCTCAATTGTATATGGCGCGTTCGGATTTACGCTGATGATCTTCTTGGGTTGGAGGGCGTCCTTACTTGGCGGTATTTTGACTCTTGCCCTCTTGGAATTCCCCATCATGACTCGTGCCATGGATGAAGTCATCCGTCGCATCCCATCCGATTTAACCCGGGCCGCTTTTGCACTAGGCTCAACACATTTGGAAACCGCCTTCTTGGTGCTGACACGGCAAATTCTGCCCGGCCTGGTCACTGCAATTTTATTGGCTTTTGGGCGCGGCATTGGAGATGCGGCTTCTGTGTTATTTACAGCCGGCTACACCGACCGCATCCCCGATTCGTTGTTTAGCCCAACCGCATCCCTTCCCTTGGCTGTTTTCTTCCAGCTTGGGACACCGTTTCCAGAAGTACAACAACGGGCGTATTCAGCTGCTCTTATATTGACCCTTATTGTCTTGGGGGTTAGCTTAGTCTCGCGCTGGCTATCGCATACTCTTGATCGTTACTCAATCCATTGAACGATTTCTAGAGGTAATTAAAGTGACTGAACTCATCCCTCATATCGAAACCCAAAATCTTAATGTTTACTATGGATCCATAAAAGCTTTGGAAGATGTCTCAATCATCATCCCTCGCCACCAAATCACGATGATTATCGGTCCATCAGGTTGCGGAAAAACAACCCTTCTAAAGTGCCTAAATCGTTTCATCGAACTAGAAGAAAATTCACGTGTTCAAGGAAAAGTGCTTCTTGATGGAGAGGACATTTACTCCCCCTCGATAGATGTAACCGAAATCCGTAAAAAGACCGGCTTACTCGCCCAACGCCCTTATCCCTTACCGATGTCGATCTTCGATAACGTTGCCTACGGCATGCGCATCCATGGCTTATCCTCTCGCACGGACTTACGGCGTGCAGTCCAGCATTATTTACAAATTGCCGGCCTTTGGGATGAGGTCAAAGGTCGCCTGCACTCACCCGCTTCTCAGTTATCCATTGGGCAACAGCAGCGGCTCTGCTTAGCAAGAGGGTTAGCAGTAGAGCCAGAAATCCTCTTAGGAGATGAGCCTACTTCTGCCCTCGATCCCATCTCTGCCCAACACATTGAGAAACGTCTACTAGAGCTAAAGGAACGCTACACGATTGTGCTGGTCTCTCACATCCTACGCCAAGCTCGCCGCTTAGCTGACTATGTCATATTTATGTACATGGGGCAAGTGATCGAAGCGGGCCCGGCACAACAAGTATTCACTCAACCTCAGGGCGAGCGGACGCGCGCCTATCTTTCCGGCGAGTTCTAATTTTTCAGTCTCACAGGAAAGGGGGAAAAGCAAAGAAAAGCCAAAATCATCCCAATTGCCAAAATTTAGGAAGCATTTATATTTTTCTTACTAATGCCCGTTATAATAATTTTGTATTGAAAGGATAACGAAGATGAAAACACTCCGCTGGCTGGTATTATTCATTGCCATAGTAGCAGGTTTTGGACAAATTCAGGTTAATCGTGCTCAGACCAGCCTGCCCATTATCTACGTATTGACCGCAGATGGACCTGTTACACCTGCCATGCGCGAATACTTGCGCCGGGGTATCCAGATTGCCGAAAGGCGTAACGCGCTAGCGCTAATTTTTCAGCTTAATACTCCCGGTGGAAGTGTTGACACAACCAATACCATCATTCAAGATATTCGCGAAAGCCGTGTGCCCGTCGTCGTTTATATTCAACCGCGAGGCGCCATGGCTGGCTCCGCAGGAACACTAATCACCTTAGCTGGCCATATTGCTGCCATGGCACCAGAGACAACCATCGGGGCAGCGAGTCCTGTGGGGGCTGAAGGACAGGAACTCGGACAAACCATGGAGGCAAAGGTTAAAAATATGCTCAAAGCCACGGTGCGCTCGCTTGCCGAAAGACGCGGGGAAGACGCCGTGAAGCTCGCTGAACAAACTATTGAGTCGGCAATTGCCGTCTCAGCAAATGAAGCCTTACAAGCAGGCTTAATCGATTTCATCGCCGCCGATTTGGTTGATCTAATCCGTCAAATGGATGGTTTTACCGTCCAAATGGCAGAAGGGAATCGCACGCTACAGACGACTGGCGCTATGACCGAGCGCATTTCGCCATCGCTCATCGAGCAAATTCTTTCCATCCTGACCAATCCCAATATTGTCTTCCTACTGCTGACAATCGGTGTACAGGCAATTATTATCGAACTTTACAGTCCTGGCGGTTGGGTTGCGGGTTTTATTGGGGTTGTCTGCGTTGCTTTAGCCCTATATGGCTTAGGGGTCCTGCCAGTAAATTGGTTTGGTATTATTTTTATCGTCATCGCCTTTATTCTCTTCATCCTAGAATTAAACACCCCAACTTTCGGGGGGTTGACTGCGGCAGGTGTTGCTTCACTGATTATTGGCGCCTTGGTACTCTTTAATTCACCTGGCGTTCCAACCTTCCAACGGATATCTATCCCCTTGGTCGTTGTTACTTCTTCGGTGCTTGGCATTTTATTTGTCGGCATCCTTCTGTTTTCCTTGAAAGCACAACGTGCACCGGTTCAAATGGGGATCGAAAGCATTATCGGCAAACAAGGGGAAGTCAAATCGGAGATCAATCCCGTTGGCAGCGTACAGGTGGGAGGGGAGCTTTGGACTGCAGAACTGGAGCCTGGTCAGAATCCGATCCCTGCGGGCAGTCGCGTCCAAATTACCGGCAAACATGGTATCCGCCTCTATGTAAAAAATATCGAAGAATCGACCTAAGGAGACAGCGTGACTCAAAAAGCTATTCAAGATGCCTATCCCGACCAACTCAGCTACTGTTATGGCTGCGGTCGGCTCAACGAACACGGCCATCAGATCAAGAGCTATTGGGAAAGCGATGAAATGGTTTGCCATTTCACCCCCAAACCTTACCACACTGCCATCCCAGGCTACGTCTATGGCGGCCTAATCGCCTCGCTAATCGACTGTCACAGCACGGGCAGCGCTGCCGCTGCTTTGGCAAAGATGAAAGGACTAAATCTGGACATCGAACCCGCTCCCCGTTTTGTAACCGCTTCGCTAAAAGTCGACTACTTACGCCCTACCCCGCTGGGTCCGACCCTGGAGCTACGGGCAAAGGCTACCGAAATCACAGAGCGTAAAGTCATCGTTCAAACGGATCTGCTGGCAAATGGCGACGTGTGTGCAAAAGGAGTCGTTGTTGCCGTGCTGATGCCAGAAAATTTAGTCAAAGACCCCTAAGGAAGGATTTCGACCACAACGCCGTTCTCCGCCCAGTTATACAAGAATTTCGAATCAGGAAGATCAAGAATAATACAACCATACGAAGCTGGCCTCCCTAAGACATTAGCCCACAGACGAGTGCCATTCGAGAGCGTGGGTAAGCCGTGAATACCGTTCATAAATCCAGGCCAAGCTTCGTAAATTCCAAGAAAGTTCGGCATGTACAAATCCCACACCGAAGCATAGGCATTCGCTTTATGGGTTAGAACTTGAAACACACCCGGCTGGGTTGGAGAGCGGTCAACACCTGTGCTGATAACAAACTTTTTGATTTGTTTGCCGTTTTCATATACCATCAAGCGTTGTTTGCTGATGCTGATGACAATTCGTTTATGCGGAATTACCTCCAAAGGTAGCATCTCATCTTTCGATGGTATGGTTAACACCTGCCCGGCAAGCAGTTGATCAGGATTTAAACCCGGATTTGCCTCTAGAATCTTCCACATCGGAAAGCCTTGCTTCCAAGCAATCTTTAACAGGGTGTCGCCTTTTTCGACAGTATATGTGGTCGCTTTATGGGAAACCGTGATAAAAACAGTTTCTCCTGTCTCAAGCTGACGGGTCAAAAGAGGGGCAACTTTCTCTGCCTTCAAATAGCGGTTGCCCCCTAACCCTCCTCCGAGGACAGTTAGGTCAGTCATGACCAGTTCTTGATTTAGGTAAAGCCTCAGACGCTGGTCGACGATCTCGGTCTGAATCCAACGGCTGAGCATCTCTTTGGGAATGGAAAGCTTAATCCATTCATCTGCAATGGGGTCATACAGAGTCAAATTTTCCGCACGCTGGAGAATCTTCCCCAATTGTTCAAGTGCTTCCTCAGAGTTTACGCTTGGAGCCGGGATTGGCTTTAGCAATAGTTGTAACTCCCCACGTTCCATAATCGCTTGTGGGTCTTGAATCATCTGGTTGATTGTCGCTTCCAGATTGATCTCGTAGCCAATCTCCCCTTCTGTCCACTTGAGGTTGCCATCTTGGACAACGACCGTAGGAGGTGTGGGTGGCTGACGCACCTCCTCATTCAATTCCTGCAGCCGTCTCACAGCTTGGTTGGTGTCCAAAATAGTAACAGGGCGAACGGAGTGGACCTTGCTGAAACTTCCGACTAAAGCTAATAGATTATCGAAGATATTTGCACTGTGTCCATATTCAAAAGCCGCTTGTGTAGAGCGAGGAGCATCCACTAACAACCCCAGCTCAACAGGAGCAAGATACCAGACCCGCATGCCATCCGAGACTTGGATGCGCCGGCGTTGATTGTAGAACTGCTCGATGCGCTCGGTGGCTTCCGTCAATGTCGTCCCGCCGACATCCACCGCTCCCACACGAACGTTAGGGAGGAGGATATCCAACACTTGAAAATAGGCATACGGGGTTAGGGTGCAGATCAAAGGGAGAAGACAAAATACCGATAAAAGCAAGCTCAATACTGCTAATCTACGAGTCGTCAAGGCTTTCCTCTTTACCAAGTAAGTCCGTCATCCACTGAATCACTTTTTGAAATACTTGCTCCTTTTCTGGTTCATTATGCAATTCATGCATCAAACCGTCGAAAAGGATGATTGTTGCCGGAGATACTCGCCGGGCTAACTCCTCGCTTCCGCTGGGAAAGGTCAACTGATCGGCTGTGCCATGCAGCACCAGCAAAGGAACGTTAATCTTGTCTGCATGTTGAAAGACGTACTGGATCGCGGGGATGGTCGCTTGTGCCATCCTCAGGGTTACCCAACCGTGCACCAAGGGATCCGCTTTATAGCGCTCCACAACATCTTGATCTCTTGAGATCAGGTTTGCATCTAAGCCCGTGGGGATCGTCAAACGCGGCAACCATCTGCCCAAAGTTTTTACCAACGCCATTTTCATCTTTTGTTGGGTCAACGGCGTATGCAAGCCAGCCGCCGAGCAAATAGCACCGCGGATGGACGGCTTATGACGGATGAGGTAACTTAATAGGAGCAACCCCCCCATACTATGGCCATACAGAAAACACGGAGTTTTTCCAAAGCGTTCCCCGATCTGAGATTGGAAGGCGGATAGATCGTTCATGTACGCTTCGAACGCAGGAGCGTCACCGCGTCTGCCCTCTGAACG
>OGCI01001909.1_pt1 | contig 15541 bp, 15 predicted proteins | sample 1570021 | NCBI WGS metagenome assembly OGCI01 (sample SAMN06264664, study PRJEB24512) | hot springs metagenome | isolation source: Hot spring water | place: South Africa: Tshipise | collected 2015-06-21 | reverse complement strand
CTGCTCCAAACGGGACAGTTCACCGAAGCCGAACTGCCCCAGCCCCCCGCCGACATCGTTCGGCAAATCGTGGACGCCGTCGAGTTCGCCATCAACAGCCCCGACCCCGAACCCCACACTGCGCTGGAAGACATCTACGACGAGAGTGCGGGGGTGTCGCGATGAGAGAGGTCACCTTCTTGGAAGCCATCCGCCTCGCCCTCTGGGAGGAGATGGAGCGCGACCCGAATGTGTTCGTTATCGGTGAGGACATCGGGCGCATGGGCGGAGCGTTCGGCGTAACCAGCGGGTTCTTAGAGCGGTTCGGAGCCGACCGCGTGATCGATGCCCCCATCTCCGAGACGGCGATTATCGGCGTGGCGGTGGGCGCCGCCGCAGCAGGCAAGCGGGGCGTCGCCGAGATGCAGTTCATCGACTTCATCTCCTACGGTTTTGACCAAGTGGTGAATGTAGCAGGCACTTTCCTGTACCGTTCGGGGGGCAAAGTGCCCATCCCGATTGTGGTGCGCGGTCCGTCGGGCGGGTATGTGGGCGGAAGCCTGTATCATAGCCAGCAGTTCGAGGCGTGGTTCGTGCATACGCCCGGCGTGAAGGTGGTTCAGCCCGCCTTCCCCGACGACGCCTACGGGCTGATGAAAGCCTCCATCCGCGACAACAACCCCGTGGTGTTCTTTGAGCATAAGTACCTCTACCGACGCATTCGCGGTCCCATCCCGAACGCTGAGGAGGACTTCATCGTGCGGTTAGGTGAGGCGCAGGTGCGACGCGCTGGCGACGATGTGACGGTCGTGACCTACGGCGCGATGGTGCACTTCTCACTGGAGGCCGCGCAAATCTTGGAGAAGGAAGGCATCTCACTGGAAGTGATTGACCTGCGCACGGTCAAGCCGATGGATATGGAGAACATCTACCAATCAGTGCGCAAGACGAGCAAGGTGCTGGTGGTGAACGAGGCGCCCAGAACCTGCAGTGTGAGCGCCGAGATTTCGGCACGCATCACCGAGAACTGCTTCGAGTGGCTGGACGCGCCCGTGATGCGCGTGACGGCGCGCGACAGCTTCGTGCCGTTCGCCGAGCCGTTGGAAAAGCTCGTGCTACCCAGCGTGGACGAAATCGTCCACACCGCACGCCAACTGGCACACTATTGAGGGAGACAACGCTATGGCGGTCGCTGTGATTATGCCCGAACTGGGCGAGAGTATCGTAGAAGGCACGATAGTGCGCTGGCTCAAACAGCAAGGCGAGCTGGTCAAAGAGGACGAGCCTGTCGTCGAGATTATGACCGACAAGGTCAACACCGAGTTGCCCGCGCCTGCGTCGGGTGTGCTGAAACAGATTTTAGCCCCCGAAGGCGCCGTGGTGAATGTGGGGCAAGAGTTGGCACTGATAGAAGCCGAGTCGCAGGCGTCGGCGGAGCCAGCAACCGCGCCCCAGCCTGTCTCGGTGTCCGCTCCGCCCCCCGTCGGTGAGGTCGGATTCTACGGTGGGGGCGAGGAGGTGCAGACGGTCAGCAGTGTGTCGCCTTTGCCTGCGCCCGCACGCCGTACCGAAGGCGACGGTCAGACGCAGGGTGGGCGCGCCTTCATCTCGCCCGTGGTCGCCAAAATCGCCCAAGAGCACGGCTTGAGCCAAGAGGAGCTGAGGAGCATCCCCGGCACAGGCACCGGCGGACGCGTGACGCGCAAAGATGTGGAACGCTATTTAGAACAGCGTGCGAGCCAGCCCAAGACCGCACCCGTTCCTGCGCCCGCTCCTGCACCTGCACCCGCTCCAATCCCCACGCCGGTCGCTCCCGCTGCGGCGGTGGCACCCAAAGAGGGCGAAGAGGTCATCCCGCTGGTGGGCATGCGCAAGACGATTGCCGAGCACCTCACCCGCAGTTATCAGACCGCCGTGCATGTCACGACGGTCATTCAGGTGGATGTGTCGCGCATGATGGAGTTCCGCGAGCGCAACAAAGACTCGTTCCAACAGCAGTATGGCGTTCGGTTGACCTACACACCGTTTTTTGTGAAAGCGACGGCGGAAGCCCTGCGCGAGTTCCCGATGCTGAACGCCTCGCTGGTGGACGACCAGATTATCGTGCGCCACTCTGTGCATATGGGTGTGGCGGTAGCGTTGGGCGAGAAGGGCGAGGAGGGGCTGATTGTGCCCGTCATCCGCGACGCCCATAAGAAATCTTTGATTGAGATTGCCCGCGACCTGGAGGACATCGCCAAGCGGGCGCGTTCCAAGAGCATCACGCTCAGTGATGTGCAAGGCGCTACCTTCACGCTGACCAACCCCGGCAGTTATGGCGCACTGATAGGCACCCCCATCATCAACCACCCGCAGACCGCCATCTTGGGCACCTATGCGATTGTGAAACAGCCTGTGGTCATCAACGATATGATTGCGATACGCCCAATAATGAACCTCTGTTTGAGCTATGACCATCGGCTGATTGATGGGATGTATGCGGGTCGATTCTTGCAGAGGGTGAAGCGGGCGATCGAGGAGTTTGAGTTTTTCAAGTGAGCCTTTCATCCGACCCGTCCCCCGAAGAAACCGCCCCGCCATCCCCCACGGGGCGGTTTCGCTTTGCGTGGGAAGGGCTTGTTTCTATCGGTTGGAGGATTGGAGCTGTTTGAGGGCTTCTTGAATGGCAGTGCGTGTCCAACTATCTTGCTCCTCCTGAAGGGCTTGTTGGAGGGGAGGGATGGCTTGTGGGTCGCCAATCCTGCCCAACGCCTCTGCTGAAGCTCGACGGACACCGCTATCGCTCGCCTTGAGCGCCTCTATCAGAGCAGGCACCGCAGGTTGCCCAATCCGCACCAACGCCTCTGCCGAAGCTTGGCGGACGTACCAATAACTATCCTTGAGCGCTTCTATCAAAGCGGACACGGCTTGGGTGGCTCTGAGTTTGCCCAACGCCTCTGCCGAAGCCTTGCGGACATACCATTCGTCATCCATCAGCGCCTCTATCAAAGCGGGCACCGCAGGCTGTCCAATCTGCACCAACGTCTCTGCCGAAGCCGTGTGGACAGGACCACTTCTATCCCTTAGAGCTTGGGTCAAAATCGGGACTGCCAGCAAGCCTGCCCGCGCCACCTGCTTCACCAGTTGTAGGCGATGATGTTCGAACTCGCCATCTTGGAAGTTTTTGGCGAAGCGATAAAGCCACCATTCACACGGCGCTATCTCGCTGAGGTCTTCCCCTGACGCTCTGCAGGGGTTTTCGGTCACCTCCCACTCGCCCCAGCCTATGAGGGCAAGTGTGACGGCGTGCCGTGTTTCGCCACAGGGCACGATGAGTTTCACTTCTACAGGTGTCTGTTCCATCACTATTCCCCCTCATCTGATTGCAGGAGGGTTGCCCCTGCAACAACTATATGCGCTCAGAGCGTTCCCGTTCCTGCTGTTTTGGATAGAGCAGACACCACCCGATTCTTCGCTTCGCTCAGAATGACACGAGGGGGCGTCGGAATGACAACCCTACCTTATCACCCTGAGCGAAGCGAAGGGTCTCGACTCCCCTCTCCCACAGCGTTGGGAGAGAAGGGTTGGGGGTGAGGGCTTCTTAGACTCTCAGCGCCGTTGGGCAGGTTGGCGGGGCTGAGCGGGTTGACGCGGTTGTTGGGGTGCGCGCCGACCTTGCTGAACTAACCGCTCTATGTCGCTCGCTTGGCGCGGCAGGTTGGGCGTGAAGCTCACCGCACCTCTCTCCGTCATTAGATAGGTGTCCTCAATCCGAATGCCGATTTTCTCGGAAGGGATGTAAAGCCCCGGCTCAATCGTGAACACCATACCGGACTGGAGAGGCGCGCTCTGACCAGGGTCGTGAACATCCATCCCCACCATATGCGATAGCCCATGCACGAAGAAGGTATCCAAAGTGCGCTCCTCGCCGTTCTCATCTTTGGCGCGCAGGGGGTGATTGCGGAAGAACTCCACGACTTTGTTGTGTAGGTCGCGCAGGGTCACACCTGGCTTCGCCTCCCGCTCGGCGAGCTGCATCGCCTCCAGCACGGCGTTGTACAGTTCACGCTGGCGCGGGGTGAACTTGCCAGACACGGGATAGGTTCGGGTGATGTCCGCCGCATAGTAAGAGTACTCGGCACCTGCGTCCACCAGCACCAGCTCGCCCGCCTGCATCTGGCGCTTATTGGCGTTGTAGTGGAGGATGAGCGCATTCGGTCCTGAGCCGATAATCGGGGGATACGCCTCACGCTGGGCGCCGTTGCGTCGGTAGGTTTCCAGCAGGGCCGCTTCCAACTCGTATTCGTAGACACGAGGTGCCACGCGTCGGGCGAGCGCTTGATGGGCTTCGGCGCTAATCTGCGCAGCACGACGCATCAGTGCCAGCTCCGCAGGCGATTTGACCACACGCAGACGCGCCATCATCCCCTCTACCGTACCCACTTGGGCTTCGGTTTCCAACGCGCAAGCGATTTCGGGCAGGGCGGTGCGCGCAGGGCGATTGGCAACTACGCGCGGGTGATGGGTTAGCGTCTCTTTTAGAAACTCGTTGAACTCCCGACGGTCGCGCACAGCGTCCACTTGGAGCTCTTGGCGCGTCGCCTCGTTCGGTTCGGGCGCAGGTCCCTCAAAAATCTGGGAAGCGCGCGAGCGACGCTGAAGGAATAGTATGGTGCGCTCTTCCAGCGGGGAGTCTTCGGGCAAGATGACCAGCACGGCGTTTGGGGTCTCCACGCCCGTCAGGTACATAAAGTGGTTCTCTTGACGGAAGCGTAACCGCGTGGGCGCTTCGTTCTCCGCCATCAACACAGCCATCTGGTCTGACTCTAAGGCTTTGCTGAGCGCTTGGCGACGACTGTCGTACTCGCTAATCGGGATTCCCCAAAGCGACTTCGGCTCCGATACCGCCTGCAGACTACTGAGGGTCAGGAGCCAAACCCAAAATCCGTTATAAACCCACCGACGCATAGCCTAAGTGTACCTCTTGAGTGGGCAGGAGCATCTCACAAGGGGTACAATTTACTTATGGTTCTCGTCATCGGCGGTGCGGGCTACATCGGCTCACACATGGTCAAATATCTCCTTCAAAAAGGCGAGCAGGTGGTCGTGTTGGATAACTTCTCCACGGGGCATCGGCGTGCGCTATTGGAAGGCACTCTCGTTGAGGGCGACCTGCGCGACCCCGAATGCTTAAATAACCTGTTCCGCACCTACTCGATAGAGTGCGTCATCCACTTTGCGGCGTTCATCTTCGCAGGCGAATCGATGCGCCATCCTGCCAAGTACTACGACAACAACGTGCTGGGCTGTCTGCGCCTGTTGGAGGCGATGCGCCAATATGAAGTCAAGCAAATCATCTTCTCGTCCACCGCTGCGGTTTATGGGGAGCCTCAACAGATTCCTATCCCCGAAACTCACCCCCTGACACCCACCAACACCTATGGCGAGACGAAGCGCGTGATGGAGGGGATGCTCCACTGGTACGGGCAGGCGTACGGCATTCGTTCGATGGCTTTACGCTACTTTAACGCGGCGGGCGCCGACCCCGACGGCGAGCTGGGTGAAGACCACCGCCCCGAAGAGCATCTCATCCCCTTGGTGCTGTTTGCAGGGATGGGCAAGCGCGAGCAGGTCTATGTGTTCGGCAACGACTACGATACCCCCGACGGCACCTGTATCCGCGACTACATCCATGTGTCCGACCTATGCGAGGCGCACTATCTAGCTCTGAAGAAACTGCGTGAGGGCGCACCCTGCAATCAGTACAACTTGGGCAACGGGCAGGGCTACTCGGTGCTGGAGGTCATCCGCACCGCCGAGCAGGTGATAGGCAAGCCCATCCCGACCGTGTACGCCGAGCGCAGGGCGGGCGACCCCGTGCGCTTAGTGGCATCATCCGAAAAAGCACAGCGCGAACTGGGCTGGCGACCGCGCTACCCCGACTTAGCAACGATGATTGAGCACGCCTATCGGTGGTTCTTGAAGAATCCTGAAGGATATGAGAGTTAGTTGCTTGGGTTTTCCCAAAACTTGCAAAATAGCTCCAGTATCCTGATAAGTTGAGCGTTTCCGTCGGCGTTCAGTCCTGAGTCCCAATCGGCTTGGGTAATTTCTGCCAAGAATGTCTGGTTGTGCTCTGTAGGTGGGCAGTTCTGCAGATACAATATTACTGTTTTGGCGGTTGTGCCAACACTTCTGAATGTTTCTCTGGGAAGACCTATTATTGCACGAACCTGAAAGTTGCTGACCATCCATTCACGCACCTGGCGCAGACTGCTGTTTGTGAAAACTCCCTCTGGGAGGATGACACATATCTTGCCGTTAGGTTTGCATAGCTGCACAAATCGCTCCAAGAATAGAACCTCTATGGCTTGAGAGGGTTTTTGTCGTTTTGCCTCTATGGGAAAGTCGAAGAGAACGCCTTGCTCAATTGAGCCATTCTGTTCAGGGTTCATCCTCACTTTGGAAAGTTCGAATCGACTGAGAACGCGAAGGTCGCGTATTCGGTAGCCAGTGCCTGCGAAGGGAGGATTACCTATCACCAAATCATAATTACCCTGCCAAAAAACATTCTCACTCTGGATAGGGTCTAAGCCGTCTTGACAAAAAAGCTTCACCGATGAGACTTTCCCATTCAGTAGGTATTGAGCGCGTTTTAGGGCTTCAGGGTCAATATCAACACCCACGGCGGTGCCACATCCTCGTTCTGTGGCTCTCATCAGAAAGACACCCTCCCCACAGGCGGGGTCAATCACCTTCCAAAGAGGATCGAAACCGACCAGTTCCAACATGAAATCTGCAATCAACTGCGGTGTCCAAAACTGCCCAAGCGGTTTCCGCTCAGCTCGTGTTCGGTTAGCCATAGGACTTCAACCTCGGTTTTAGGATTTCTATAATTATCTTCATCTGCTCGCTCATGTTGATTCGAACAACCTCCGCCAGCACGATTTGATGATTCGGAGGTGGAGGCGATTTGACCATCAGAGTTAGGCACATCTGGACCTGGGCGATAGTCGTGCAGAGCGTATCTATGTCGTACCCTGTCAAGCAGGACGCGATTAGGCTTGGGGAGGCGTGGTAGGTTTCTCGTAAGTAGCGCGCAGCTTGTGTAAGGAAACCTCCTGAGCCACAAGCAGGGTCGAAGGCAGACTCTTCGGGTTTAGGGTCTACTACTTGTACCAAGAACCGAGTAATTTCAGAGTAAGCTATCGCCTTCAGACGGGCTTCAGTGAAGCCCACTGGCTCATCTCGTCTGTTGCCTTCTACCTCAATAACCGCAACCCGAAAATGCACTTCAGGTAAACAGCAATGTATTCAGGGAAGACTTTTTCGGTGTCAACACGCACTATGTCGGTGAAACAGTCTACAACTACCTTTTTCTGAGGGTCTCGTTCAAGCCAGACTGCAAATCGGAACTTACCAAGGCTACCAACGCCTGAGCGCGGAAATAAGATGTCTCTGTACTTCAGTTGTGCGCGTGGGGCGTCCCATTTGCTTCCCTCTTCCACAATGACGGCACCACTGAGGTCTAAAAAAGTATCGGTCAGTTCTGTTTGCCCTACTATGAGAACACCGTTTTCCCACTTTCCCAGTGAGTGTGGTTTTTCGCCCGTGACTATAGGTCCGTAAGTGATGTGCTGAATGTAGTCGCCCAGCTTTCGGAGCAGGTTTGGGCTAAAATCCTGATATTTCGCCCATTCAGGGTTCCAGAAACCTGGGTCTGCTCGTTCCACCAAGAAGTGTTGTTCTACTAACACCACCATCGGTGCGTTCTGCTCGAGCATAAGGACATCCCCTTCTGGGAAAAGTATCCGCTATTCGGGTGTTTTCTGTGAGCGCGTCATAGCCATCTCCCATATGAGTATACCTCTGCTTCCTGTCTGTTGCCTGTTGAGTACGCTTACTTATCAACCGACGCCAACACCTGCCCGACCCATTCTGCCAACGGTGGGATGAGGGTCTCTAACTCGGCTTCCTGTTCTTGGGCAGGCACGCGTAGGTAGTCTTCTAAACGGGCACGCCACTCGGCTATCACTTGTGCGTCGGCATAAGGAGCGAGCATCTCTAACAGGCTCAGGTGCGCTTGTCGGCGCTGGATGACCTCTAAAGCGTCCAGCATCTGGCGGTGGCTTCCCCCCTCCCAGATGGGAAGTACCATCGCCTCGCGCAGTAGGCGCTCCACGCCCTGCTCCGCCAGAACGCCGTGCCCGCCATGCACCTCCATACACCACTTGGCAGACTGCACCGCCTGCTCCGCTGTCCAATACTTTGCCAAATGGGTGATAAGGCGGAAGAGGTGATACTCTGCGCTGTAGGGCGGGGTCTGGTGCCAGACCGTTTGCATCAGCCGAACCGACTCCCAAGCCAGAGCGAACGCACGCTCTAAGATGATATGCCATTGCTCAAACTGACGGCGCATCAGCGGTTGCTCGATCAGCGGCTTGCCAAAGGCGATACGATGCTGAGCGAACTGGTGGACTTCACGAATAGCACGCTGGATCAGCGCCACACTGCCGACACTGTTGGCAACGCGCGAGCAGTTCAACACCTCCATAATCAGGTAGATACCCGCCTCCTGAGTGCCGAGCAGGTAGCCTTCGCTATCTTCTAAGCTCACCTCGCCTGTGGGCACCGAGCGCGTGCCGATTTTGTCTTTCATTCGGCGTACTCGGTAGTTGAGGATGCCCTCTTCGCGCCACTTGGGCACCAGAAATAGCGCCACACCCCGAACCCCAGAGGGCGCTCCTTCAGGGCGTCCTGCCACCACCGCCAGCTCTGCTCCCACATTGCTACAGAAATACTTCTCACCTGTGAGCAGGTACTTCTCCCCGTGGGGTACGGCGCGCGTCTGCACATTCGCCCCTAAGTCCGAACCGCCTCCAACTTCGGTCATCCAGGTGGCACCTTGCCACACGGTCTCATCCCGACGAAGCATCGGCTTCAAGAATCGCTCGTGCAGAAGCGGAGAACCGTACTTGTAGAGGGGAACCGCCGTGGAGAGGCTCACTGTATGAGGACAGTACAATCCGGGGTCATAAAAGGAGGTGATGTATCCCAAAGCGAAGCTACTGCTCAGGTCGTTCTCCTCAATGACGCTCCAGACGGCGCCGTGTAGGTAGGCTTGGCGTACGAGACGGTCGTAGCCTGCAGGCATGACAATCTCATCGATGCGATTGCCCAGACGGTCGTAAGCTCGGAGCCAAGGCGTGCCCGCTCGGTCAACTGTTTCCGAAATCGCTCGCCCCTCAGTTTCCCACCACTGCTCGTAAAGATGCAGACGCTCCGCGCAGGCAAGAGCCTTTAAGTGTGTTCTCAGGAACTCGGTCGGCGAATGCATAGAAAGAAAGTTCGTCAAAGCGTGAGGGGGTTCCTATTAGAAGTCCAGCAGGCACTTCACTTTGAGCTGGGTTCGTCTATGCCGATGGACTGCTTGAAGAACTGAACAATCAGGGGGAAGAACTGCTCAGGGTGGTCAAAGCGGGCTTGGACATGCTCGCTTCCCTCTGCCCACCAGATGGATTTCGGCTCGCCCGCCGAGCGGAAGAGCCGTTCGGCGTGATGAGGCTGGATGAGTTGGTCGCGCGTGCCATGCACAATCAGCACGGGGCGGGGTGCAATCTGGTGGATGACCGCCTCGGGCGACACAGTGTGGGGCAGTTTGCGCGTTACGAGCGCGCCAATCCATTTCGTGGGTTTTAGCAACAGCGCCCCGAGGCGCCCTGTGCTGTTGCGCCACCAATCATCAACGGCGACATCCAGCCGCGCATAGGCGGAGTCTGCGACCACCGCTTGGATGCGTGGGTCTTCCGCCGCCGCTAAGAGTGCCGAAGCGCCCCCCATAGAGGCGCCGTAGACCACCACGGGCAGTCCGGGCGCAGTTTGGGTCACGAAATCTACTGCGGAAATCACATCCAACCGTTCCTTATCGCCGATGGTGCAGAGGTCGCCTTGGCTTTTGCCCGACGCCCGAAAATCGAACACCAAGCAGTGGAAACCCGCATGCCAAAGCTCGCGTGCTACAGGGAGCGGCTCACAGCGGTTCATCAGGTAGCCGTGGCATAGGATTGCGATTCCGATGGCATCCTTCGCAGGGAGCCACCAACCATGTAGGCGCAAGCCGTCGCGTGTGGGGAACGCTACCTGCTGGTAGGGAATGCCCATCTCGCGGGGACTGAGGAACATCGGCGTTCGGGGAGGGCGTAAGGTCGCACGCACCGCCAACACATTCGCCAAGAGCACCAGTGCCATCGCGGTGAGCACCACCGCCACAATCGCCCAGACCATGCAAGAAGATTATACACCACATTTCAGCGGGGATGCCTCCCCCTGTGCCTACGAACTCAAAACCTTGATCCTATCAGGTATAATCTTGCTGTCGGAGCAAGGGGGCTTCGTTGTTCGCAGAAGGAGTGGTACGCATATGATGGTGCTTATGAAGCGTGAAGCGACCCAAGAGCAGATAGAGGCAGTCAGAGAAGCGATTCACGAGCATGGAATGAAGTCGCTCCCCCTGCCCGGCGGCGAGCGGATGGCAATCGGGATACCCAGCGCGATTCCTCCCGACTTGCGCCCTGTGCTGGATACTGTGCTGTCGGCGATGGATGGAGTTGATCAAGTGATTCACATCAGCCGACCCTACAAGCTCGCCTCGCGCGACTTTCACCCCCACGATACCGAAATCAGTATCGGCGATGTTCGGATTGGCAACGGGCACTTCGTGGTGATGGCAGGACCGTGCGCCGTAGAGAGCTATGACCAGATGATTGAGTCGGCGAAGGCGGTCAAGCAAGCGGGTGCCCAGATACTACGAGCAGGCGCGTACAAGCCCCGCACCTCGCCCTACTCGTTCCAGGGGCTTCAGCGTGAGGGATTAGAAATCCTCAAGGCGGTTCGTGAGGAGGTGGGTATCCTCACCGTCAGCGAGGTCATCGACCCTCACGATGTGGAACTGGTTGCGCAGTATGTAGATATCCTGCAGATTGGCGCCCGCAGTATGCAGAACTTCCCGCTATTGGTATCGGCGGGTCGCTCTAACAAGCCGGTTCTGCTCAAGCGTGCGCCCAGCGCCACGATTGACGAGTGGCTCGCCTCAGCAGAGTATCTACTCACGCAGGGCAACGAGCAGGTAATCCTGTGCGAACGGGGTATCGTGCCGATAGACCGCACCTATGCGCGCAACACTCTGGATATCAACGCCGTGCCAATCATCAAGTACCATTCGCACTTGCCGATTGTGGTTGACCCCAGTCACGGGATTGGTCATGCGCGCTATGTATCTTCGGTGGCGTTGGCGAGTGTCGCAGCGGGCGCCGATGGGCTGTTGATTGAGGTTCATCCCCATCCGGAGCGTGCGTTATCGGACGGGGCGCAATCGCTCACGCCCGAAGCCTTTGAGCGCTTGATGGCACAGATTCACGCAGTGCGCACTGCTTTGACGCCTGCGCTGGCGAAGTAAGCTTAGTTAGGCGGGGGCGGAAAGTCCAACACGGTCAAGGGCACTTCCACACTCAGCCCCCGAACCGCATCCACCACGACGAGCCGTGTGGAACCAAAGCGTAGCCCACGCACCAAACCCGAGCTGTTCACGGTGGCGACTTGAGGGTCGCGCACCGACCAGGTGAAGGTTGCGCTCACAGGGTTATTGTTCTGGTCGCGCATCGACGCGGCGACTTGAACGGTCTCGCCTGCCCACACTTCCACCGCCGTCGGGTTCGTCACGATGCGGTACTGGTTCAGGTCATAGTCGATGCGGTTCACAGTGCCCGCCACAATCGAGAAGGTCTGAGCGACCACCTGCCCGTTGGCGAGGGTGGTCTCCACGCGGATGGTGTGTGTGCCTGCTGGGAGCTCAATTCGGTTCGGGTTGGACTGCTCTATGCCGTTCACGAACACCTTCACATTGGAGGGCGAACCTTGCACGGTGACGGCGAAGGTGGTCGTGCCTACGCCACCGCCTCCTCCGCCACCACTGCACGCGAGAAGGCTCAGGGCGAATAGAATGCCTAATCCTAACAACCAACAGTTCGGTCTCATCGCTTCCCTCTGTTAGACGACTCTCAGAAATCGGCGTTGCCCGGTGTGCGCGGGAACGGGATGACATCGCGGATATTTTTCATGCCCGTAATGTACATCATCATTCGCTCGAAGCCCAACCCGAACCCCGAGTGAGGTGCGCTTCCATAGCGCCGTAGGTCTAAGTACCACCAATAATCTTGTTCGTTCAGCCCGCTCTCACGGATACGCTCCAGCAGGACATCGTAGCGCTCTTCGCGTTGGCTCCCGCCGATAATCTCGCCGACGCGAGGCACCAGCACATCCATCGCTCGGACAGTATGCCCGTCCTCGTTGAGGCGCATATAGAACGCCTTGATTTCGCGGGGGTAGTCGGTGACGATAACGGGTTTCTTGAACGCCTCCTCGGTCAGATAGCGTTCGTGTTCGGTTTGGAGGTCGTTGCCCCACACGGGCGGGAACTCCCAATCCCGTTCCGCCTTTTGTAAGATTTGAATGGCTTCGGTATAGGTGATGCGCTCAAAGGGGCTGGTCGCCACATGCTCTAAGGTCTCCAGCACGGTGTTGTCGATGCGCTGGTGGAAGAACTCTAAATCTTCTTGGCAGTGGTCTAGTACATAGCGGATTGTAGACTGCAGGAACTCTTGAGCAAGTTGAGCGTTGTCCTCCAACTCATAGAACGCCATTTCGGGTTCAATCATCCAGAACTCGGCGAGGTGGCGAGGGGTGTTGCTGTTCTCGGCGCGGAAGGTCGGCCCGAAGGTATAAACCTTGCCAAACGCCAGCGCAAAAATCTCCGCCTCCAACTGACCGCTCACCGTGAGGTAGGTGGGTTTCCCGAAAAAGTCTTGGCTCCAATCAATCGTGCCTTGGGGAGTTCTGGGGAGGTTCTCCAAATCCAGCGTGGTGACTCGGAACATCGCCCCCGCACCCTCACAGTCAGAGCCAGTGATGATGGGGGTCTGGATATACAGGAAGTCGCGCTCTTGGAAGAACTGATGGACAGCGTGGGCGAGCGCGTTTCGCAGGCGGAACACTGCGCCGAAGGTGTTGCCCCGAACGCGCATATGGGCAATCTCGCGCAGGTACTCAAACGAGTGCCCCTTCTTCTGCATCGGGTAGGTCTCAGAGTCAGCGGTGCCATAGAGGTGGAGCGATTCTAACTGGAGTTCCACGGGCTGTTTGGGGGCAGGCGACTCGACCAGCGTACCCGTGACCGAGATACAGGCGCCGGTGGTGATGTGGTGGAGTGCCTCCTCGGTGAGCGCGCCGGCGGGCACCACGACCTGCAGGCTCTTGAAGCGAGAGCCGTCGTTGAGTTCAATAAACGAGACGCCTTTTGAATCGCGCCGAGAGCGTACCCATCCGCGCACTGTGATACGAGTTCCAATAGGTAATTCGTAGGCTTGTTTGACCGAGACGACTCGTGGTTCCATGCGTTTGATGCCTCCGCTACGGTGCCATAAGTATACCTTTCCCCTTTCTGTCATTCTGAACCAGCGAAGAATCTCAACAAAACCCAAATCAGAGACCCTTCGCTGGCGCTCAGGGTGACAGGATGGGGGGATTGTCATTCAGTCCCCCTCTTTTGTCATTCTGAGCGCAGCGAAGAATCTCGGCATCCCAAATCGGAGACCCTTCGCTGGTGCTCAGGGTGACAAAAGAGGGGAATTCAGGCTATCCAACCGCTTCACTACCTCGTGAAACAGGAGGCATCAAACCCCACTTGTTAGCCCAATCCCTCACGCTGACCCAGTAATGCCCGCCCCATCACCAAGTAGTCTGCCCCAGCTCGGAGCGCTTGCTCTGGGGTGGCGGTGCGCTTCTGGTCGCCTGGGTCGGATTGGGCTGGACGAATGCCTGGCGTGACGATGAGAAACGGCGGGGGAAAATGGCGTCTCAGCAAGCGGATTTCCAACGGTGAGGCAATCACTCCATCCAATCCGCACTGATGCGCCTGGCGTGCCATACGCAGGACTTGAGCACGCGGGGTACGGGGAATACCTATTGTCTGAAGTGCCTCGGCACCTAAACTGGTTAGCACCGTCACGCCCATCAGCAGGGGACGGTTGGGCAGGTCGGCGACCGCCTCCACTGCGGAGCGCATCATCGCCTCACCTCCACTGGTATGGAGCGTGAGCATCCACACGCCCTGCTCGCCCGCAGTGCGCACTGCCAACTGCACAACGTGCGGGATGTCGTGGAACTTGAGGTCTAAAAAGATGCGCTCAGCACCATCGTGGCGCAAGGTCTCAACTATGCCCAGCCCATATCGAAGGACGAGCGCACCCCCGATTTTGAAGGCATGCACTTGCGCGGAGTAGTGCTGAACCCACGCCTGCGCCTGCCCCAAATCGGGGGTATCCAACGCCAAGATAACGCGCTTGAGAACTTCGGGTGACATCAACGCGCAGAGGAGGCGCTCTCTATTGCCTTCTTCAGCTCGCGCTCTAAAGTCTTCTCCACACCCGGGCCGTAGCCGACCTGCTCAAAGGCGATTCGTCCTCGTGCGTCAACCACCACAAAATGGGGAATGCCCCGCACGCCGAACGCTCGTGCCACCGAGCCGTCAGTGTCCATCGGCACAGTGAAGGAGTAGTTGCCCTTTTGCATGAAGTCGCGTACGGTCTCTGCATCCTCACGCAAGTTGACGGCTAAGATATGCGCCTCTTTAGCGTACTTCTGGGCAAGCTCTTGGGTATGGGGCAGGGCGCGTCGGCACGGTCCGCACCAAGTCGCCCAGAAGTCCAGTAGGATAGGTTTCCCGCGCAGTTCGCTCAGCTTGATGGTCTTGCCGTCCAAAGTGGTCAGCTCAAAGTTGGGAGCGGGAGAACCGACACGGCTTGCCTGCTGTTGCAAGAATGCGTAAGCACCAACTGCCAGCACCACACTCAACGCCACAATCGTCAATCGCTGTTTTTTCATGCGAGTCTCCTCACAGGGGAGTATACCTTACAAGGGTATATCTTCTGAGTTCAAATTTCGCTGTGTGCCCCTGATTGGGGGGAAACCGAAGAGATTCTCCGCTTGGCTCAGAAGGACACTAAGGCGCTAAGATACTAACTGTTTCAATAGACAGAGAGTTTCGTGTTGAGCTATAAGCCTTGTACTGTCACCCTGAGCGAAGCGAAGGGTCTGGGTTTTGGGTTGCTCAGAGATTCTTCGCTGATGCTCAGAATGACAAATGAGGGTGTTTGAAAAATCACTGGGAGCGCGGGCGTCTCGCCCGCTCGTGGCTTGGGCATCCTTGCCCAAACATGCTCACCGTGTCCGAACATGTTTTTGTTCACGGGCAGGATGCCCGTGCTACACTGCGTGGCTTGGGCATCCTTGCCCAAGACTCTGGACAACGGTGCAGGCGAGACGCCTGCGTTCCCAGCGGCCCCATCCCCCCCTACCTCGTGGCTTGCGTGCTTCGCTCCACGGGCAGGATGCCCGTGCCACGATATGGCTTGCGTGCTTCGCTCCACGGGCAGGATGCCCGTGCCACGATATGGCTTGCGTGCTTCGCTCCACGGGCAGGATGCCCGTGCCACGATATGGCTTGCGTGCTTCGCTCCACGGGCAGGAT